>JGI20171J29575_12612146_pt1 | contig 12017 bp, 10 predicted proteins | sample TergutNc150P4_FD_29575 | JGI IMG/M metagenome (IMG submission 29575)
TTACTTACCGCTCCGCCTGAGAGCAACCCTGTTCCAACAGTGCTGGCAACTTGCGCTAATTCTGCACACGAAAAAAACGTGAACACAAACACTACAGAAAAAATATACTTTTTCATCATTTTATTTATTTTTTATTAATTAAAATTTTCGGCTATTTCTTCGGCAAAAAACGTGCCTGAATTTTACGCCTTACCTAAAAAGAAATGAGCGCGAAAGTGTAAAAAGGCGAAAGCACAAAAGGTCGTTTATTTCCCCATTCGTCCTTTCGCGCCTTCGCGCAATTATTGTTTTGCCAATTTTTCTTCTAATTCTTTAATTTGTTTTTCGAGTTTAAAAACGGTGTTTTGCATTTCCGACAGCGACTTATAAACTACTGATGAGCGGCGGAAAATGCCCACAGATACAGCGGGCGTACCTTGATATGCAGAGTTTGGAGTTTTAATCGAGCCTGCAACGCCCGTTTGCGCGCCTAAAATTGTGCCGTCTGCAACAGTCAAATGTCCTGCAACGCCAACCTGACCTGCAAACATACAATTTTTCCCAATTTTTGTTGAGCCAGCCACACCGCTTTGAGCGGCAATAACCGTATTTTCGCCAATTTCGGCGTTGTGAGCAATTTGAACAAGATTATCAAGTTTTACTCCCCGCCTGATAATTGTGCTGCCCATAGTTGCGCGGTCAATAGTAGTATTTGCGCCGATTTCAACATCGTCTTCGATTATAACATTTCCAAGTTGCGGAATTTTTTTGTACGAGCCGTCTTCGGTAGGCGCAAACCCGAATCCGTCCGCGCCAATAATAACGCCAGAATGCAAAGTACAGTCATTACCAATCACACAATCCTTGTAAATAGAAACGCCCGAAAAAATCGTGGCATTATTACCGATTTTTGTGTTTTCGCCGATAGTTCCGCGCGCAAAAATTTTAGCGTTGTCGCCAATTTCCACGCCTTCGTTAATCACCACAAACGGCTCAATATAAGCATTTTTACCGATTTTTGCAGTCGGCGCAATAAACGCAAGTTGCGAAATTCCTGTGCGCTGCTTATTGGTGTTTTGCTCGTAAAAAGTGAGCAGTTGCGCCACCGCCTCGTAAGCATTGCTAACGCGAATTAAAGTTGCAGAAATCGGTCTCTCTGCCACAAAATCGTTATTGACAAGTATGATACTTGCCTCAGTATCATATATATATTGGTTATATTTGGGGTTGGCAAGGAAACAGAGCGTTCCTGCTTTTCCTTCTTCTATTTTGGTAAAATCATTTACAATAGTATCGGGATTTCCCTCAATTGTGCCATGTAAAAAATCAGCAATTTGTCTGGCTGTAAATTCCATCTTTTGTGTAAAAAATAATTTTGCAAAAGTACTAACAAATTTTTAAAAAAATGATAATTTTCAAAAAAAATGTAATTAAAGTAGTTTCAAGTAGTGAATGCAACTTTATTTTACAAAGATAGAAAAAATATTTCTTTTAGGTGAATAAAAATTTAATTTTGCTCTTGGTCTATTGTTAATTGAAGTTATAACTTTTTTTAATAAAAAAAATTATTTGCAATTAAAAAAATAATTCATATCTTTGCAACCGTAATTAATAAACTTTTTTACTGAATTAATAAAAAAATTTATTAATTATGCAATAATTAACCTTTTATTTTACAAGTATTTAAGCAAATGGGAACACAAAATATTTTTAATAAAATAATTGCTTTTTACAAAGACGGATTCCGAAGCATGACTGTCGGACGGACGCTTTGGGTTATCGTGCTGATAAAACTTTTTATTATGTTTGCGATTCTCAAAGTGTTTTTTTTTCCAAATTTTTTAAATTCAAAAGGAAAAACCGAGCAGGAAAAAGCCGCTTATGTGCGCGAACGAATGATTGAAAAAGACTGAAAAGTTCAAAAAATAAAAAAATTTAATCTTTAAATATTTTAATTTATGGAATTATTAAATGCTTCATTAGTTGAATGGTCGCGGGCGCAATTTGCGATGACTGCGGCATATCATTGGCTGTTTGTGCCGCTGACGCTCGGCTTGGGCTTGATTGTTTGCATTATGGAATCAATCTATGTCAAATCGGGCGATGAAAAGTGGAAACATGCAACCAAGTTTTGGATGACTGTTTTCGGCATCAACTTTGCCATTGGCGTGGCTACAGGCTTGATACTCGAATTCGAGTTTGGAACTAACTGGTCGAATTACAGTTGGTTGGTAGGCGATATTTTCGGTGCGCCGCTTGCCATCGAAGGTATTCTGGCTTTCTTTTTGGAGGCAACTTTCCTTTCGCTAATGTTTTTCGGCTGGAAAAAACTGAGTAAGGGCGGACACCTTGCTGCAACATGGCTCTGCGTTATCGGCGCTACGATTTCGGCGTTTTGGATTCTCACGGCAAATGCGTGGATGCAATATCCTGCAGGCTCGCATCTTGTTGCCGCTTCCCAACGAATGGAAATGACAAATTTCTGGGACGTTCTTTCGCCTGTGGCGTTCAACAAATTTTTCCACGCGGTAGTGTCGTCGTGGGTGCTGGGCGCAACATTTGTTTTGGGCGTAAGTTGTTGGTTTTTACTAAAAAAACGCAATGTGGCATTTGCGCTGAAAAGCGTTAAAATCGCTTCAATTGTAGGTTTGGTGGCAATAGTTCTTACTATTTTAACAGGACATTCTTCGGCGCGTGAAGTTGCTGCAAAACAACCGATGAAACTCGCGGCAATGGAAGGACTGTACGACGGAACGACCAACGCCAAACTCGTGGCTTTCGGAATTATTAATCCATCAAAAACTTACGACAACAAAGAAAATCCTTTTATTTTCAAAATTGACGTACCAATTCCGGGATTTTTATCGTGGATTGCTACTTACGATAGTAAATCGTTTATCCCTGGCGTGAATGACATCCTCAACGGCGGCTACACGCAGTTTGACGGTACGCAGGCGTTATCTTTTGCCGAAAAACAGGCACGCGGAATTGCTGCAAACAGCGCTTTAAAGCAATTCAGCATTTTTTATAATCAAAAAGACACTGTTAGTGCAAATGCTGTATGGGCAGAGCAAGCAGAAAATACAAAGTATTTTGGATATTCACACATTGACAAAGCGGCAGATATGATTCCAAACGTACCGCTTGTGTTTTATTCTTTTCATATAATGGTACTTTTGGGCGGACTTTTCCTTTTGCTGTTCATTGTGGCTCTTATTATGAAAGGAAAAATAGAAAAAGCAAAATGGCTGCAAATTATTGCGCTTATATGTATTCCGCTGGCTTATCTGTGTAGCCAAATGGGCTGGGTTGTTACAGAAGTTGGGCGTTATCCGTGGGCGATTAACGAGGTGCTGCCGCTTAATGCTGCCGTTTCCAAACTTGCAACGGGTTCAGTTCAACTAACATTCTTCCTGTTCCTTGTTTTGTTTACCGCGCTTCTGATTGCCGAAGTTACGATTATGGTTAAGCAAATAAGAAAAGGACCACAGGAAAACTGATAGCAGAGACTATTTTATAATTATTGCCGCCATACTTGCAATATCGGCAGCGGTAAGTGTAAAATTTTAATAAAGCAATAATTTTAAATTTTAATTTAATAAAAAAATATGATGACTCTCTCATTTTTACAGAATTACTGGTGGTTTATTGTGTCGCTTTTGGGCGGTATTTTAGTGTTCCTGCTTTTTGTGCAGGGCGGGCAGTCGTTGATATTTCAACTTGCCAAAAACACCGACGAGCGCAAATTGCTTGTAAATGTACTTGGGCGCAAGTGGGGTTTTACCTACACAACTCTTGCCACTTTCGGAGGCGGATTTTTCGCCTCGTTCCCGCTGTTTTACTCAACGAGTTTTAGCGGCGCAATATATGTGTGGATGCTGCTGTTGCTTTGCTTTGTGCTGCAAGCCGTTTCATACGAATATATGGACAAGCCGGGCAATATATTCGGCGCAAAAACATATCAGATTTTCCTGTTTATCAACGGTTTGCTGGCAACAGTATTGATTGGTACTGCTGTGGCGACTTTTTATACAGGGTCAGATTTTACGGTTAATAAAATAAATCTTACCGATTTGGGCGCGCCCACAGTTAGCGTTTGGAATTCGGCTTGGCACGGCATTGAGGCTGCGTTCAATGTGCATAATCTTTGCTTGGGCGTAACGATATTTTTCCTTGCAAGAACATTGGCATTGCTGTATTTTATCAACCGTATAAGCGCAAAACACGAAACAATCCTTGCACGCGTCCGCAAACAACTTTGGATTAACGCCATAATTTTTGTGGTATTTTTCCTCGCATTTGTAATTTGGACTTTCTTGAGCAAGGGTTTTGCTGTAAATCCTGATACGCAGGAAGTATTTATGCAGCCGTTTAAGTATTTTCTTAATCTTTGGCAAATGCCTGTTGTGCTGATTTTCTTCCTTTTGGGAGTTGTGGCAGTGCTTTATGGAATAGGAATCACACTTTTCTGCAAAGGCAACCGCAGAGGAATCTGGTTTGCGGGCGTGGGAACTGTTGTAACCGTTGCATGTCTATTGCTTATTGCAGGTTGGAACAATACGGCTTTCTATCCTGCAACCCCCGATTTACAAAGTTCGCTCACGTTGAAAAACGCTTCGTCGAGCCTTACAACTCTTAAAACAATGTTCTTTGTTTCGTTCCTTGTTCCGTTTGTGCTTGCTTACATATTTTGGGCATGGCGCGTGCTTGAAAAGAAACAAACTGACATTGCAGAAGTAAAATCAGAGGAAGACGATTATTGATTTTTTTTGATTTTTTATAAATAAATAAATGCGGATTTTTTATTATTTATTATCAATAATAAAAAATCTGCATTTTATTTTTTAGGATAATTTACAAAAAACACCTTTTCCGTTGCCCGCGTGATAGCGGTATAAAGCCAGCGGTAAAATTCGATGTTAATGCGTTCGCAAGGCAGTTGCCCAATGTCGATATAAACGTGCTTCCATTGCCCGCCCTGCGCTTTGTGGCAAGTTACCGCATAAGCAAACTTTACTTGCAATGCATTGAAAAATTCATTTTCCATAATTTTCTTTACTCTTTTACGGCGATTGCCAATTTCAGCATAATCTTCTTCGACAAGATGGAACAGTTTGTTGGTCAGTTCGTTAGCGTGCGTCGGCGATTCGCTTTGCAAAATATCCAACCAAACTCGCGCGTCAATTTCCCAATCATAGTCAAGCGAATGCAATTCAAGGTCGGCAAAGCGAAAACCATACATTTCGCGATGTTTGCCAATTCGTTGTACCTCAACAATATCGCCGTTTGCCAAAAAATCAATATTTTCGTGAGAATTATTCCAAAAATAATTATTTTTTGTAATCATCAGTAAATCTGCCTTGTTCAATTCTTCTTCGAGATACAAAACCCGCGCCCGAATGCCGTTGTTGTAAATATTTGCCCGCTTATTTGAGCGCGTTACAATCATAGTTTCCTCGCGTCCTGCTTTGCTGTAAGAATTTTGAATGCTTTCGATAAGATTTTCACCGCTGAGCATTTCCACATCAGGAAATTTTTCACAAATAATTTGCGGCATCATATCAGTATTTTTTTCAGAAATCATTTGCCTGATATTTGTCGCATTGTACAAAATTCCGCTTTCCAAAGCCTGACGAACAACATGCCTAAGCGTAAATTCAGTAAGTTCAAGTCCGTAACTTTCCAGAGTTCCGATATCAAGCGCAGGACTTTCTTCCTGCCCAACAGGCGGAAGTTGCGCCGTATCGCCCAAAAGCAGCAACGAACAGCCCTCGCCTGAAAACACAAATTCAATCAAATCGTCGAGCAATCGCCCAGAACCAAAAGTTGTTTCAGTGCTTGTGTTGGCAATCATAGATGCCTCATCTACAATGAATAAAGCGTTTTTCAACATATTGTGCGCAAGCGCAAAACGAAAATCTGTAAGCGACTTTTGGCGGTAAATTTTTTTATGAATTGTACTTGCAGGAAAACCAGAATACCCCGAAAAAACCTTCGCCGCGCGTCCTGTGGGAGCAAGCAACACTGTTTTTTGTTGCAAAACATTTAATGCGCGCACCAGCGCACTGACAACCGAAGTCTTGCCTGTCCCTGCGTAACCTTTTAGCAAAAAAGCATTAAAGTTTTTGCGTGTCGTAACAAATTTACCCAATTCGTTGATTAGCTCAACTTGCTCGCTTACAGGAACAAACGGCAACTGTTCGGAAATTTTTTGCGCTATAAAATTTTGTAACATTTGATTTTAATGTGTTTTTTGTTTTTTTATAATATAATTACAAATTCAATCTGTGGCATTTGGCAATAAATTCAATAATTTTTGACGGAATATCAAAATTTTCAGCATATTTTTTCCAATTCGACACAACATAAACCACTTCATCAATAATTTCATGAGGCTTTTTAATGCTGATTTTTTCGGCAAATTGCAGCAAATCCTGCCGTGTAAAGTTATCGCGTTTCCCATTGATTGTGAGTTGATGTTGCGCGGTAAAACCGCCCGCAGGATTGTAGGCAAAAGTCATATCGTAGGCAGGAGCAAGAGCCCAAATTCCATTTTTATCCATAATAAATGAAAAATTTTTAGTATGGTCGTCCTGATTTCGCGCCACAATGTTGAACGCCATTCGCCTGTACATTTGCTCGGTATCTGAATACGGCAGGCGCAAGATGCGCATTATTTGGAAAAGTTGCTCGTAAGAATATGCGCCCGACATATTAAAATCAAAATGCGCAAGTCCGCAAAGCGTTTGTGTGTGCAATTTCTCGCCGCTTATTGTTCTGTCAAAACGCCGTGTAAGAAAATGGTGTCGATTGTTTTCGTTCAGCAACCGCGATTCGCTCATCACAATTCCGCAATCGGCAACCATTTGATAATAAGCATATTCTATTTGCCCAAAATGTTCAGGGTCGCCAAGTTGCTGGTTGGTTACTCCATCGAGTTTGAGCAACCAATAAGTAAAATCTTCGGGTGCCTTGAGTTGCCCGCTGCGGATTTCGCCTGTTTTTTCGTTGTAAGCGACTACCGCTTTTGCCCGCGCACCGCCTGCCGAAGTGCCGACTTTTATAATTTCTTTCAGGTCATTATCGTTAGCAAGCGTGCTTTGAAGTTCTGATTTTTCCATAAGCACTTTATGCGCTACTTCCACAAGCGATTGAAGTTCAATTTTTGACGAAACATTTGAAACAAATCGCTCTGCAGGCTCAAACTCAAGCGCACCCATTCCACGCTTGCCCTGATAAAGCAACCGTTCAACAGAATTATAACTGTTCATATCGCGTCCTTGCTCAGCCAACCATCTGTTTATTAGCGCATTGCCAAATTTATCAGGCAAAGAATCAGCCAACAAACCGGGCAAACCCCTGTAAGTTTCACTGCTGAGTTCAGGAAACGAATATACAACATTTCCGTTTAGCGGCATTCTCACAGGCGAAAGTTCCAGCCCTTTGGAAATAAATTTTTTATCGTATTCAAATAAAGCCACTTCGCGCTTTTGGTCCCACGAAACAATTCCCGCCAATTCGTCCCAAAGTATTATTTTTGCATATAAAATCATTAAAAATCAATCGTATTTTTTGTAACTATTTATTATCATTAATGGCTAAAAATGCTATTTTTGTAACTATTTATTATCAATAAATAGAACTAAATTATTTACTTTTTGATGCTTTTTTTCGTTGTTTTCCATACATTTTTGCTATCTGAATAGGACTTACAAGCACTTCAGTAGAAAAAAGATTTAACATTTCTAATTTTTCCAAAGCACGTAACATTTGCACCATAGACATCATTGAGCCTCTGCCGTTTCGCTCAATATCACTTATTGCCTTGCGCGACAAGCCTGACTTTTCAGCAAGTTTGGCTTGCGAAACATTCCGATTCAAACGCATTTGTTTTAATTGCGCGCCAATTTCTTTTAAGATATAAATATCGCTCATAGAATAACTAACCATAATGTAACTTTTTTTTATCGTTAATAGCATTTTTTGTATTTAATGCTACAAAAATATAACATTATTTTTAGTTGTGCAAATTTTTTAATAATTATTTTGAAAAAAATAAATACAATACAATTTTGTAAAATTATCTGTTTTTCAGCCAAATTAACCAATGCGTTAATTGTGCCAATGCGTACATTCGATAATGGGTGAAAAATATAAAAACTGCGGGTGTCATATAAATTGATTTTCTCGGATTACATACCGGCAATAAAAAACCTCTGCTATTTGCGACAACGTTAAAGCCCCAACCAATATGATGATGTTTTTATAAAAAATTAAACCAACGATAGCGATAAACGCAAACGAAATAAGCGAAACAAGTTGATTTTTAGTTACAAAATAATAACGATTTTGAGGGACAAAAATGTAGTTGACATAGCAGCCAACCAACAAAGAAGTAAAAACCGTAATACTCATTATTACTACTAAATAATACGCTCCAATCATATCTTTTCCTCCTAAAATTAACACTGCCCAATAGCCGAAAGCGATGAGCAAAGCCGTGATTGATAGTCCGATAATAGTTTCATAACGAAATATGCGTTTGATTTTTTCGGCGCTTAAATTTTTTATAACTTTAGGAAAAATGGCAGTATTGATACTTCCTGTAAGAATACCTGCAATATTGATAATTTTGTTAGCTAAGTCATAAATGGCGACATTGTCCATTCCCCAAAAAATACCGGTAATAAATTTCACGCCTTCGTTTTTCAATTGACTGAAAGCGGTTGTCCAATAAAATGGCATTGCATCTTTAAAAACAGGTTTCAGTGTTTTTAATGGCACAAATCTGAAACGAATTTTTTCTTTTCCTGTTAAATAAAAAAATGTAAACAGGCAACCACAAAACGGCAATATCGACATAATTAGGGTAAAAACAAATAAATCGGCAGGCGATTTCACAAAAATAAAAATCAAGGGAATAGAAAGCAAGCGGCCACTCAAATTGACATAAGTTACAAATTTCATTTGTTGCATTCCTTGAAAATACCATAATGGAAAAAGCATATCGCCGAAAGACGTTGATAGTATGATAATATAAAGTAACTTATTTTCCCGTACAAAAGGGACGAAAAAAATGCAAATAGCAAGTACAACAGCGCAAAAACTAAACAGAATGAATTTTGCGGTAAAAACTTCTGAAATGGTTTGACTTTTTATTTGCAAATTGTCAGTATTAAGAGATATTTTTTTTATTGCAGGAAATGAAAAACCCGAAGCAAAAAACAAAACGAAAAGTTGTACATTCGATAAAATAAAAATGTACGTTCCATAACTTTCCTTGCCGAGTGTGCGAATTAAATAAGGATACAAAAGCAGGTTTATCAAAACGACGGCAACCTGCAAAAAAGTCATAAAAAAATAATTTTCAACAATCTTCAAATTATTCAGCGACAGCAATTTTATATGTCGTATCTTTTTTCTCACTTATGTATAAATTTGTCGATTATTTTTACTTTTATTTTTCCCAAAATCCATTTTAGGAATAGTAGAAACGTATAAAAATTAAAACGTGGAATATGCTGTTTTATGCCGAAATCATTTAAGTTTTTATGTATGAAGCCGATAAGAAACAGGTCGTTGAACAAATGGCGCAGTTGAAAGACGATTGTATTGCAGACATTTGATTGATGTATAACCTCTAACCACATTGATTTTTTGTATTGCAAACAGACAAATTTCGGGAAAACAGGTGGTAAATTATGTGGAAAATACAGAATCGTTTTTACATTTGAACTGTTTTTTTCAATCAATGTGCCAAAATGCCCTTTGGGATTTGTGATGATTTTCAAAATATTGTATTTTGGAACATATTGCAAACCTTTGGCATAACTTATAATCGCTTCTTCCTGATGTTCCAAAAAATATTTTTGTATTGAATCTACAAACGAAAAATGAATTGCATCATCATTATCTATCCGTGTTGTAATAAGGTATTGCGGACGGCTTTCCAATAATTTTAATTCGTTTGTAATAAATTGATTAAGAGTATTTTGCCATCTACCTTCGGGTATGGCAGTCATATAACGAATTTCCAAATTTGGAAAATCGTTCTGATATTCTTGCATTTTTCTTTTCCATTTTTTTGGCAATTGTTCGTTAAATAACACAAACCAAGTAAAATTGCCATTGGTTTGACTGCTCACGGACGGCAGACAAAACAACTCAAATAATCGAAATCTTTCCGTCAAATATTCATCACTGTTTAAATAGTCATACGAAACCTCATATCCTGCCCAATCAACAAGATTAAACCGCGTTATAACATAATGTTTGAATAATATATCCATTTTAGATGATAAATTTTACAAAAATATTTTTAATATTCTGCCAATTATACTTTTCTTCACATAATTGTTGCGCTCGTTGACTGTGATTTATGTATAACTTCCTATCTGATAAATAATTAGAAACAATATCTACAATACTTGAAATATCTTTCGGGCTTACCAAAAAACCACATTCGTCAATTTCAGGTACACCTTTGCGAATTGCTTTTAAATTTGAATAAATAACAGGACGTCCTGCTGCCATATAATAAAACAGTTTTATCGGCAAGCATCGGGAATTTTCCCAATTAATTTTTCGCAAATCGAAAAAAATATCTGCTTTTCCAAATTCTTCACAAAAAACTTCAAATGGCAGCATTGGTGAAAATTCAGCCGTCAAATTTTTATCATAAACTTGCGTTTCGGCACAATCCATATCCGTCGAAATTATGCGAAGTAAAAAATCAATATTCGGGAAACGTTTTGCACATTGCCCCGCTACCTGCAAAACACTGTTAAAACCGGAAGTTTCTGTTAATTTACCAGCAAAAAACAAAACAACTTTTTGGCTGTTTTTGTTAATGGGATATATTTTAATTTGTTCTAAATCTGCGTAATATGTTAAATATGTGTGTTTCTTCCAAAAAAATAATTTATAAGGCATTGCTTTATAATATTCTCCAAAAATAAAACCAGAAACAAGAAATGAAGCAAGAAACGAAATACCGCATAACATCGGAAATTTCAAAACATTTTTAATTTTTGAAGCGTGATGAAAATGAGTTCTTGAAGGATACCATTCGGTTATGTCGTAATAAATTTTCAATTGCCGCTTTTTAAATTTTCTTTTGTATCTGCTTGCGCCTAAAACCGATATTGGATTATCACAAATAACGATATCGGGATTTATCATTGATAGATAATGAGAAAAATTGTTGATTTGTTGACTGTGAGGCATATTTCTTTCAAAACAAAAGAAATTCTCTCTTGCCACCGGTTTACTTGTTGCCGAAACAATAAATACCTCGTGATTACAATCAAGTAATGCTTGCGCTTCCATATGCCACACTCTATCATCAAGCGGCGAATGTACGGCTAATGCAAATGCTATTTTCATCTTAAACCTCCACTTTTTTAAACAAATATTTTTTTACAAAATACATCAGCGGACGGAAAATCTGTTTTTTGTACCAACTCCATTCGCCGCAATACAACAAATAATCGCCTTTTACGCCATTTTTGAAAAGAAATATATCATTTTTTTTATGTGCTGCTGGTGTAATACGCCCGCAATCGAAAAAATGCCCTCCCCGTTCTTTATAGAAATTATATATTTTAAGATAACGAAAATATGCAGCCGCTTTTTTTCTTCCTTCAGGCGAATTAACAGCATATATGGACGTAGATGTATTATTCCTTGAATATGTTATTTCGCCAGCAATCCTCTTTTTTTCTTCATTTTCTACAAAAAAAAGTTCAAAATGTTTATCCATTAATAATTTTTTTAATCCATAAACGGAAAGCACATTTACAAGATGTTTTCTGCTTGACATCTCTTTATTCATCGCGAAATAATCAGTTACATCTTTTTCGTTTGGCAATGGAATGTGTAAAAAATTAAGTTGATATTTTGATGCTTTGTGAAGATTTTTTTTCCAATTTTTATCGTATTCTATTGGTTTTCGGAAATCAATTAAAATAGTCAATGGCGTGGAAAACAATCCTGCGGGGCGCAAATATCCCGCTTGACGAATGCCAATCTCATACAAA
>JGI20171J29575_12612140_pt1 | contig 11943 bp, 16 predicted proteins | sample TergutNc150P4_FD_29575 | JGI IMG/M metagenome (IMG submission 29575)
ATGAGGGCTTAATGTCGGCTACTGATGTGCGAAAAATTATGTTCAAATATGGCAAATATGATTTGTCGGAAACAGATTACCAACGTTTTAAAACAGACAAAACAGAAAATAGAAACCACAAAGCCGACAGCACAAAAGAGTATTTGCACATTCTGGAAAAAAGATTTTAAAAACGGTTTTTTGCTACTTTTTTCCCCGCCTTATGCTCATGAAAAAAGTAGCGGGCGGAAATTTTCCCACCCGCCGTTATTTTGTTTTATGCCGTCATTCGCTGCTGTATCAGTTTCCTGTTTTTCGATACAAGTTTAATTATCCTGTCGTGGTATTCGGTCGTTTGGTTGCATGCGCCCCTGCTTTGTACTACCTGCATTTTGGACAGTGAAAACTCGACTGTTTCTAACCGCTTGCCATTCATACGGGCGGAAAGGATAAGCGAATCGGGTCTTAAATGATACTCATTTGCGAAAACGCAATGGTGCATAGCGTTGCCTTCCTGCATAATTTCCGTTACGCTTTCGAGCATCCGGACTTGTATTACTCCATCTGCAAATTGAATGCCAAAAAACCGTGATTTCATTTCATCAAAAATAGCTTCGTCTTCCAATGCCTTTCTTCTTGCCTGTTCCTCTTTTTGTTTTTTGTGGTATTCGTTTTTCAGGGTAACATACCGGTCGTGTTCGGCTGTTAAATCGGCAGGACAAACATATTTGGCATTGTGTAAATCTTTCCCGAAAAAACGCAGTAAATCTATGTAATCTTTCCAAACAGACACATCTTCAATGTAATACCTATTTCGCATACAGATTTTTATGGATGCCCAATAATCGTTTATCTTATTAAAACTGCTGCCTGCAAAAAACTTCAATACTTTTGTCTGTCCTGCTTTCAGGAGTGTTTCTGAACGGTTGTCAGACAGTAAATTACAGAATAAATCAAAATGATTAATACCATAACATTCGCCTTTGTATCCGCTTCGTTTCAGTTCTGGAATGACTTTTTGATGTGGATAAATACGGATTGGATTGATGTTGTACAGTTCATTTTCGGGACGGATTTCGAGGCTGCTTGAGGTATTCCATAAATCGCAATAAAAACTTGCATGCCTTAATCTTGCCACTGTTGCATATTTACCGCCGGGAGCTATCCATCGCTGCACAACTTCAATTATACTGTACTGCGCTGTCTCTCCCGCCTTAAAACAGGCTTTAACAAGATAAAAACGCAACACCTGAAAGCCCTCGCACGAAGTTACAAGACAAAAGTACTCCGTTTGGCGGAATACTCTTTTGCGGGTAGTCATTACCTTGAGTTTGGCGGAACATTCGGGACACTGCGCACCCAAAAGATTATCTATCAGTTCCCCGCATCCCTGCCACTGATGCCCGCATTCCGGACACGAGATAACGCCTTTTGCCGTTCTGCGCCCTGTATGCTCAAAACAGTTTTGAAACGCCCATTCCTTTTGTACCTTTGTGATGCGCGGAAGTTTTTTACTTGCTTCATAAACAAGTTCCTGAAATTTATTTCTTGGTTTCATTCTGAAAAAAGATTAAGCTGATTATTAACTGTGACTTGTTTTATCTGGGATTTTTTTAAAGGCTGTTTCATCCTCAAATATGCCTCGTCCTGTACCTTTTGTACAGCCTCTTTACGCGCCTGCTGCTTTTCTTCTTCAGTTAATTCTACGGTATGATTGACTGTAATATGGCAATTGGGGCGCGTTCCGACTTCAATACTGTCTTCATCGTAATAATGTACTGCCATTGAATACACTTCGTCATCGGTAAATCCGTTACATCCGCTTTTCTGCACTGTATTGAGAATGTAAGTTATACAGTCGTCTATGTTTTTATTCGCTTTGGCGCAGGTAACTGCAAACAGTATATCATCGTTTGCTCTCTTATCCAAATACGCCTTAATCGTGTTCTTAAAATGCTCTGTTGTTTTCATATTTCTTTGTTTATTTATGGGGCGGGATTGCTTCCGCCCCTGATTGATTACTTATTTTATTTCTGTTCCAAACATTTGATTGAATGCTGATACAATTTCTTCCCTTGTAAAATAATCCCAGCTTATTGCTGCAAAGTGCAAAGGCTCTATGTGTCCAATTTGATAGCCCATTTCACTTTTGGTAAGCCGTTTATTTCCCTGTATCTTTTGCAGGGTACTTGGAAATAGCCGTTTGCAGTTTTTTTCCTGTATCCACCTGTCCCGCTTCTCTCTGCACTGTTCCAGAGTGGAAGCAACCGTTGAAAACAGTTCGCCGTTTTTGCGCCTGTAATCGTATTGATAAAATACGGTATTTGGGCGGTGTTCAGGGCGGAATGTCGTGTAATTTTCTTCGCCTGACTTACAGACGGAGCAACCTTTTCGATTGATTGTATATTCTGTTAATTTCATACCTTATTGTTTTATTCAGTTAATATATATCCTGTATTTCAGCCTCTGAAATATTTCTTTTTAACCATTCTTTTATACAGTCCATATTATATTCGGATGTAATAATTGCGCTATAATCTGTTATTTGAGTAAAATGGCTTGATTCATAATTATCAATCCATTCCTTTAGATTAACCGTTTCCCATTGCTGATAGCGGTCAGTAAACATTCTGTTTATTTCCTTGAGGGATTGAGAAAAAACTACCTTAACAGTTTCGTATTTATCGTCTATGATTTCCAAAAATTGTAGTGAGCCAAATTCATCGTGAAGTCTTGCAAATGCCCAATTGTATTTGTAAGATTCATTACCCCAAATGTGTGGCTCATCGAAACAAACTTTTACATTCGCTGCGTGTTCGGTTATCTCTATCTCCTTGATTGTTCCTGTTACCATTAAACCTGTAAAAATACACTTGCATCGTTTTCCGATGATGCTGTCGTTTACTTCTGTTGTTTTCATACTGTTATTGTTGTCATTTTGTTTAATTTGCTGTTCAGTTTTTTCAGCCTTACATAGAAATAGTGAGGACACTTTTTGTTTGCTCTGTACCTTTCACTCATTTTTTCTCTGATTTCGTCAATACCATACCTTACATCAACTGTATCGCTGCAATAGCGGGCGACGGTGTATGCTGATAATTTTTTCATTCTTCTTGAATTTATGGGGGCGGATTTTCCACCCCCCTGTTAATATTTACCTGTTTATTCCGCTTTATTATTTTATTTTAACAAAATACTGCAAGCCGTTATCGGTGTCGTCAATATAGTAGCCTGAGCCGTCTATCAGCATGGATGCAGTAGCATTGTAGCCAAATTCAATAACCGGTTTTGTTTTTTCCCATTTACCCGATTTTACGCCTTCGATAAATACCCTTTTGTAACATTGACAGGTAGTTTTCAGGATATGAAATTTCATATCAATGATGTGTTTACGCATTTTTTTCAACGCCTTTGAGTCTTCTGTCGGATTGACCGTTTTTTCATATACCGTTTCTTCCGTTTCACGCCTGACAATTCTCACGCGCAACAGTCCGTTTCCATACTCAAAATAAGTACGATGACATTCTTGGGCTTCCAATTCCATTAAAGCCGTAATGATTCGATTGATTTTTGTTTCCATTTTTGTATTTATTTAATTGTTAATAAATTCTTTAATTCCTGTTCTTTGGACTTTGAGAAAATCCATCCCGCTTTTTTCTGTCCCTCGTGCGTCAGTTTCGGATTGAAGCGTCCGCCAAGTGCTTTTAATTGGTCTTTAATCGGCTTTGTGTCGCCAAATACTGCTAACGCCTTTTCTGAATAATCCACAATGATAAAATCATCTGTAACGGTTTCGGATGCTGCTTCATCTGTCTGACCTTTCATACAGATATTGGCTTCGTCTCCGGCGATAAGGGCATAGCGTTCAATATACTGCTCACGTTCACCGTATAACTTTTCTTTTTTGACAATCCAACCGCTGTATTTGCTCTGTCCCAGATAGTAACCGCTTCCCATTGAGTATTTTTCCCTGTTTTCATATTCCTTATTTTCTGTTGCCAAGTATGCCGTTTCCTCGACGTTTGCAGCATATTTGCGCATTTCCGAAAAAAGGTCTTTTGTGTGATTGGAAAAGCCCAAAATAACGGTGCGTAGTGTACGATAACCAAAATAATCGGTCATACTGTCGCTTTCATTCTCGTGCAGTTCAGCAATGATTACTGCCTTTGCCTCTGCGGGGATTAGCCTTTGCAGGCGTTCTTTGCCAATGGCTTTTAACTGTTCGTTGCGTTCCCTTTCTTTCTGCTTCGCTTCCTGCTTCGCTTTTGCCTTGTATTCCGCTTCACTCTGCAACTGCATAACCTCGAAAGCATCCATAAATTGAGGATTTTTCTCATCAAAATAATAACCGATACCGTGTTTTTCTGACAATGGTCGGATTACATCGCACTGCCCTAATTCGTGCGTTCGCAAGTTGATTAACCCGTATGACAATCCCCATTTTGTTTGTTGAATATCATACACTACATAACTGTCGTAACTGTATCCTTCCATACGGATAATTTGATTTTTCTCTACCGCCTGTTTTGTGCTGTCATACGGTTTTCTTGCGCTTATAAAATATGTATGTACCATAATTGAAAAAATTAAAATATTAATAATGATATGATTAAAAGCAAAATAAGAATAGAAATAACTGTAAACACGACGGATAACAGTAACCCGAACAAACGCATTACAAGCTTCAAAATCCTGTAACCGAGATATATCTCCACTACTGTCCATATCGTAGCGCCACAAGCCCAAATCAGCCCGACAACTACCGCCAGACCTGCCAGATACAACCCAAATTTTATGTTGATTCCGAGCAGAGGGAGTTTTGTTTCTTTATTTTTTTCTTCGTGTACCATAATCATGACTTTTTTTTTATCTCATGCGTCATCGTCGCGTCGGTCGTTATTGTTTCAGGGCAACAACGGTGCAGGGTTTAGGGCTGTCAAGGTTTTTGCAAAAAATACGCTCGCCCGCAATCCTCAAAAAAACCTGTTACTGCGGGAAAGAGGAAGATTTTTTGCAAAACCGCTTGCGGCTTGACCTTTACTGCCCGTTAAGAACCCGTAAACACCTTTGCCCGTGAACAATAGACCGGACAAGACGATTGAGGATAAGAGTAGAGGAATGATTATGGAAAAGTACACGAAGAAAAAAATACGGTTGAAAAAATATGAAAAGAAATTGAAAGTTTTAACAGGGGAAAAGAAATTCAAAAACAAAAAATATTGTAATTTTGCGACGAAAGTTTGAATCATGGAAGCAAGTTATATAAATCCTGTTTTGAACAGGCTCATACCGATAGCGGAAGAACTGTTGGAAATGGATATTCCGCAGCTGGGCATAGTTTCAGCGGGCTTTCCTTCCGAAGCATTCAATTACTGGGAGGAAGGGATTGATTTTAATAAATTGCTGGTAAAAAACAGGGAAGCTACTTTCTGCCTGACTGCCGGAGGCGACAGTATGAACGGCGACGGTATTTTTAAGGGCGACTTGCTGGTGATTGACAAGCTGGCTGAGCCTTATGATAATTCGATTCTTGTTTTTTCGGTAAATGGCGAATTTACGCTGAAAAGACTGAAGTACGGCATTGGATACATTGAACTCTTTTCGTCAAATCCCCAACAGCAGTCAATTATTGTTCGGGAAGGGGAAGAATTAAGAAGGTGGGGGGTATTAAAATTTGTAATAAAGAAATTTTAAATGTTTGCGCTTGTAGATTGTAACAATTTTTTCGTTTCCTGCGAACGTGTTTTTGATTCGCGCCTTGAGGGAAAACCTGTCATTGTGTTAAGTAATAATGACGGCTGCGCTATTTCAAGAAGCAATGAAGCGAAAGCATTGGGAATTAAAATGGGCGCAAACTACTTTGAAATTGAGAACATCGTAAAGCGGCATGACGTACAGGTATTTTCTACAAATTTTGTGCTTTACGCCGATATGTCGCTGCGTGTAAAAGGGTTACTTTCAAAATTCTGCCCTGAATCGGAAAGTTATTCTATAGACGAAAGCTTCCTCTGTCTTAATGAATACAGCAGATACAGTTTGAAAGATTACTGTACTGAAATTGCCCAAACAGTAATGCAGGGTACAGGAATACCGGTCAGCATCGGGGTTGCTCCGACAAAGACGCTGGCGAAAGTTGCCAATAAATATGCAAAGAAATATTCCGGATATAAAAGCGTTTGCGTGATTGATTCGGAAGAAAAAAGGATAAAGGCGCTGCAAAAGTTTGAAATAGGCGATGTCTGGGGCATTGGTCGCCGGCATGCGAAACGGTTTTCGGAAATGGGAGTAAATACGGCTTATGACTTTACGCAACTCCCGCAGGCTTGGGTAAGAAAACACATGACGGTCGTTGGCGAAAGAACATGGCGCGAGCTTCTGGGCGAACCTTGCATCCCAATGGAAACCGTTGAGCCGGACAAAAAATCCATATTGGTTTCACGCTCGTTTGGAACAATGATAAAAGATTATGCGACCTTTGCCGAAGCGGTTTCCACATTTACCGGCATGGCTGCCGCAAAACTGCGCAAACAGAAATCCTGTGCAAAAACGTTGCTCGTTTTTATAGATACCAATCCGTACCGAGAGGATTTGGCGCAGTACAGCCAGCATATTGTAATGAATTTACCGGTTGCCGGCAATTCCACTCAGGAATTGCTCCATTATGCCCTTAAAGGTTTGAAAACCATTTATCAGCCCAATTTTTTCTACAAGAAAGCGGGGGTTATGCTGATGGATTTTTGCAGGGAAAACGAAGTACAGGGGAATTTGTTTGACAGGATTGACAGAAAAAAACAGAAGAATTTGATGGATGTTTTAGACAGGGTGAACGGACACTTTGGAAGGAATATGTTGAAATTTGCTGTCATGGGCGATGGCAGCAAATGGAAAATCAGGCAGGAACGGCTTTCGCCCTGTTATACAACCCGCATGGCGGATTTTCCCAAAGCATATTAAAAAATGTGTTTTTATAATTCACAGAGTAAGCGGGCGTTGGATTTAGCTAAACGCTACGGGCGAAAGTCCGACATAATAGAAATCGCTCAGGAAATTTTGGACGAACAGTATAAAATTACTTCCTTTACTCATCCGGTTTGCCCGATTATTACCCCCTGTTTGAGCATTCAAACTGCAAAATGGGGATTGATTCCACATTGGACTAAAACGGAAGAAGAAGCAAAGAAAATCAGCAACATGACATTGAATGCCCGGTCGGAAACGGTTTTCAGTATGCCGTCTTTTCGCGTTCCGGTGAAAACGAAACGCTGCCTGATTCCTTCTACCGGCTATTTTGAATTTCACCATGCCGGAAAAGAAGCCATACCTTATTACCTGTTTTTGAAAAATGAAGAAATATTTTCACTGGGAGGCATTTATGAACAGTGGCAAAATCCCATTACCGGAGAAAATGCGGTTACTTTCTCCGTCCTTACCGTTCCGGCAAATGCGTTGTGTGCAAAAATCCATAACGGCGGAAAAAATCCATTTCGGATGCCGCTGATTATTCCACGAGAGGACGATGAAAAATGGCTTGATACAAGCCTTAATCAATCCGGGATAAGTGATTTTTTTCGCCCCATTAATCCTGACCTGATGGATGCTTATGCTGTTTCAAGAGATTTTCTGAAGAAAAATCCGAAAGATGCTTCAATCATTGAGCCTGCTGCATAAAAAAGCATGACGATTAAAACCGTGAGTCTTAAAACTTATTGAAATTACGGTAAAACAAGACAGGCGGGATAAAATCCGCCTGTCTTGTTTCTGTTGGAGCGACGGCTACATGCCGAAATCCTTAATTTCAATTAATATTTTCAATTAATATTTCAATTCCATAAACGGTACAATTAACGTATCCGGTTTTAGTTCAATTAATTAAATCTCAGTTATACATTTCAATTCTATGCCAGATACTTGCCGTAAAGGTAAAAATATTATTCCAATTAAAAAAATAGTATAGTACTTTTCTTCTATAAATTTCTCATAAATTTTTTTTCGTCTGTGTGTAATTTCCAAATTTCATGTAACTTTGTACAAAAAAATATCATGGAATTTTGTGAGGTAAAAGCAATTGAAATAGTCAAGAAGTTCAATCTTAACGAAAAAACAATTCGGGTATGGAAAACACGAAATTCAATACCGGATAAGTATGAGAAAATGGAGAAACCTGTCGTGAAAATTAAAGGAGAGCACGATATTCAAACTCAAAAAAACATAGTCCGCGTTCTCAATAGAGGGGATTTATCAAAAATAAATGTATCTTCGCTGGCTCGACTTGCTAATGTTAACAGTCAAAAATTGACTGATGTAATACGAGGAAAATCAGGATTATTAACAACTGATGAATTACTCGCAATTAAAAAGGCAATAAATATTCTTCGTATTGAAGCAAAAGAAATTAACGAATCTCTCAGTAAAATGAGATTTGAAATTCCTCAAAGTCTTGAGAAAAAATTTAGAGATTTTTTTTACAGAAAAGAAATTTATAGTAAAAGATTTTTCAATGAGAAAATATATTTCAAAGTCGAAGGTTTTGCGAGGAAACTAAGAAGTTTTCCAGTCGATGAAATTCAATCCATACGGGATGATTTTGCTTTATTTTTAATAGAGACAAACATCAGCTGATTTAAAAAATAAAAACACATAACCTGATTCAGAGTGTATATGTATAATATTATTTTAGTTTGTACAAAACATAAAGAATGTGGAAAGTGCAATTCAGACGAATTATATAAAATTATTGAATCAATTAGCCCTGAAATTATATTTGAGGAACTTCCACCATCCAATTTTCATAGATTTTATCAAGAAAATATACCCACTTCATCATTAGAAACAAATGCTATCAGGAAATATCTGCAAAATCACACAATTGAACATATTCCAGTAGATACTTATGAGATTTCAGACATACATTACATTGAAAAAGAATTAGACATTCTTAATGTGTTTGATAATTACAGTGAATATTCCTTTTTAAAAGAAAAGCAATCTTTAATGACAAATCTGTATGGTTTTATTTATCTCAATAGCAAGCAATCCGATGAATTATTTGACAAAATACGCATTGTTGAAGAAAAAATAATAAAATACATAAATGATGAAAAGTTGTTTCGCGCCTATCAATTATTTAATGAAATAAATAATAAACGAGAAGATGTAATAATCAATAATATTTATAATTACAGCAAGGAACACAAATATTATCAAGCAATTTTATTTTGCGGAGCAGCTCATAGAAAGTCAATAATTAAAAAAATACACGAATACAAACGTAATGAAAAAATAGCATTAAATTGGTTATTTTATAAATAAAGCATCTTATCGTGATGCAAGGCGCTTATTTCTATGTTTTTGGCTTATAGGGTTTCTTGCAGCGAGAGCAGCATTGAGATACTTTATCTATAATTGAGCCAACTGCATAAAAAAGCCCGACGCAATGCCGGGCTGAAAGAAATCTGTTTGTTGCCGTTTAATTAAAAACCGGCGGAGCAATCCAGATGATTTTACCTGTTTGCGGCTTGTCCTTTCTTTTGACGTGTTCCCGAAAGGAATCGTTGATAAATTCCCTGAAAATTTTTGCTTCAAACGTTCCTATCCGGTAACTTAGAAAAATAAGAACATCCATATTGTAGTACAGGCATTGCTTTTCAATGCCTTTGTCCCTGAAGCGACGGTTGTATGTACATTCATCTTCCCAGAGCAGTCCGTTCTTAAAAATACTGCGAAGATTCATTTCTATTTTTTGTGGAAAACAGTTGAACAGTCTGGCAATACCATATTTGTGAATCCACAAGGTGTTATTGACCAATTCGGCTTCCACTGACGGCGCTTTGCCCGTTTCATTGATGATTTTTATACTTCCTGTTTCCATATTACTGTTTGTTTTTAGATGTTCTTTTGACAGTGTGTTTTACAGATAAAACGGCAAGATTGAGTTCTATCGTCGTTTCCGTTTCCGAAGGCTCAAAATCACTGCAAATGATGTCCGAAATAATTTCGCCGCTTTTTTGCAGCATGGATTTTTGTTTTTCCTCATCATGCCTGTGCAGTTCGGCAATCGTGCGGGACAGTTCCCTGACTTTCGCAAAAGTTTCAATGATTTCCAAAGTTCTTTCGGTCGCAACAGGCGATTTCAAAATCGTAGCAAGCATATATAACGCTTTTTCGGTCATCCCTTTGATTGGTGCAGGCGAAAATTTGAGTTTAGTGAGGTGGTCGAATTTTTCGACCACCTTTGCTTTCTCGCTGTCTGTCAATACAATAATGTAACCTTCAGGAAATTTGTCGGGATTATTCCTGATGGCTTCATTCACACGCTTTGTTTCCACACCGTAGAGGTCGGCAACATCACTGTCAAGGATAAGTTGTTGTCCCTGAATAATGATAATCTTACTTTTAATTTTTTCTAAATCCATAATGATTAATTTTTATAACGTTAATAATTAGCTGCATATTTTGTTTCGATGCCTTTTAATTTTCCGGCAAGTATATTCATTTCATTGCTGATTTTATTATCCGTAATGCGGGCATAGATTTGAGTTGTCTTGATGTTGGTATGCCCAAGCATTTTACTGACGCTTTCAATAGATACCCCTTTCGTCAAAGTCAGTGTCGCAAAAGTGTGACGGGCAAGATGCGAAGATATGTTTTTACTGATACCGCACATCTGCGCCATTTTTTTCAGTAAGACATTGTAGTGTGTGTTTACATATACAGGCAGCAACAATTCACCTTTTGTTTTTCCTTTATATTTTTCCAAAATCATTTTGGGAATATTCAATATGGGGATATTGTATTCCGTACCGGTCTTTTTACGGTTGCCTCTTATCCATAAACTTCCCTCGATAGATGATTGTATATTATTGTTCGTAAGATGTTTGACATCTGTATATGCCAAGCCGGTAAACGCACAGAAAATAAAAATGTCACGGACTTTTTCCATTCGTTCTTCTTCAAACTGAAAATCAATGATTGCTTCCAGTTCCGACTGCGTTAAATAGCCCCTGTCCACTTTTTGCCATTGCATCCTGTAGTCTTTAAACGGATTCCGGAAAATCCATTCTTTATTCAAAGCAACTTCGATAATGTGCCTGAATTTTTTCAGCAAAGTTGTAACATTATTTCTCGAATAATTGTGCCGTGAAAGTAAATAAGCTTCAAAATCACTGATAAACTGATGATTAACTTCCTTAATTGAAATGTCGTGTAGATTATATTTGTACAGGATAAAATCTGCAACAAGTTTTCGTGTGATGAAATATTTCTGATAAGTGGATTTTGAGAAATTTATCCCTATCAATTCTTTTCTCTCATTGTTGTGGCAGTCAAATAATTCCAGTAAGGTTTGTTTTTTGGCTTCTATGCCCAGAAAAACATTTTTAATTTTTTCTGCTGTAACATAACTGTCATGTTCCTGTAATTCTCTATATACTTTGTATATAGCTGCTTTTGTGCTATCAACAAGGGCATTTGTCTTGGAGGCATCCGCTGTTCGCCCTGTTGCCTTGCCTGTTTCTACATCCCAATATTTAGGGTTTACGTCGGTTTTCATACCAAAACGCGCTTCCTGTCCGTCAACGGTTATCCGGCAATAAAGCGGAATCATTCCGTTAGATTTCTGCTTGTCTCTTTTCAGGTAAAAGAGTACTTTAAATGTGCTTCGCATAACTCAAAATTTTAGATTACAAAAATAATTTATTAATCTCAATTTGAGTTTTATGCAACGTGGACAATTTCAGACAATTACCGGACAATTACGGACAAATTCCTGCATCGTTTGTCCCATTTTTTGAAGGGGTACGATTTGGGTTATGAACTATGTCCGTTTTTGTCCTTTTTATGTCTTTACTCATATCCCAAAATTACAGAAAAAAACACTCTATTCGTCTATAAATGCGCCTTTTGTCCTATCTCTGTCCTTCTTTGTCTGCATAGCCTGCATTCGGATTTTAGCCTCATTGGGGGTTA
>JGI20171J29575_12612138_pt1 | contig 11922 bp, 12 predicted proteins | sample TergutNc150P4_FD_29575 | JGI IMG/M metagenome (IMG submission 29575)
AAGATCCTAGATACCTATGGAATAGAAGGAGTTAAAGCGATTCATAGATTGAAGCTTTTAACACGTAAATACGATATTACTATGGAAGACTTGGAAAAACTCATGAAAAAAGCAGAAGATATAGACCCAGCGATGACAACAGTATCAGTGAGTGTGTGCAATGCATTAATAGATCCATTTATGAAGCATATGCTCAAGTTTAAAGGACAAGAGGCAAAGATTGAAGCCCTTAGAGGAACAGGCAGTTTCAGCAAGGTATTCAAAACCAAGTTTAATAAACTGCATATGCAATATTATTTAGAAAAAGGTAGGATAGATGAAGAAACATTGAATAAGCTTCAGGCTAGAAATATGAAGAAAATGGCTCAATTATAAATAAGATTAAATTTATAACAAAAACAATTTAACTGAGCCAAAAATATTCTCATTAAAATCAATTTAGATTCGATAAATACGAAAACCCAAACTGTACTAAACTTTTTCAAAAAAGTGAAATGGCATTGGGCTTGTTTGCTGTATATCAAAATAAGGTTTAAAATCAATATTCCTAAAGATTTATTGTAAATACATTAATTTAATTAAAATATATGCTTATTTAAGTGGATTTTGCGTTGTTGTTATTTTTAATCCTGCCAAATAGATTGACTCTAAACTAAACTTTTTTAGAGCTAGGTTTTTGAGTTTTGAATAAATTTTTCAAGGTGATTTAGAATTTAAAAAACCAAACAGGGAAACTTATTCAGAAACTGCTAATTTTCCGGCTATATTTAACTCAAAATGGTTTATAATTGCAGGATGCTCGCATTTGTTTGGAGGAAAAGATGATCTATTTTACAGGAGGAAAAACTTTTGTCATGAATTTATAATAGGAATTCCTAGGCATTAAATTAGCTGTAAATTCATTTAACCTAGCCGTAAATCCACCACATTTGCAAACAACCTTTCCTTTTTTGAGACCATTCATTGAATGTTCTACTACTCTTTCAGGAGTCTCATAATGCCTAAAAGCATCACCTTTCATTCTTTCTTCACTAATTCCAAGTTTGATTTGAAGATCAGTCCTGGTTAAATTAGGGATTAGAACTTGCAACTTGATATTTGTATTTAGTAAATCAATGCGCAAGCACTCAGTGAATTGCTTTATATAAGCTTTCGTTCCAGCATATACAGTGTGCCTTGGAGCTGGTGAAATTCCAGAACTCGATGATACATTGATGATAGTACCACTATTTCTTTCCATCATCTGTATTAGCACAGCCTTAGTGAGACGAGTCAAGCATTTTATATGGAGATTTATCATTTTATCATAAGTTGCATAATCTCCTTCATAAAAATACTTTACACTCCCCATACCAGCATTATTTATGAGAGTTTCAATATTAGTTTCCTTGATCAGCGATTCTAACTTAGTAACATTATTATCTATTGATAGATCAGAAATTATTACTCTCACATCAACACCGTGTTTTTTCCTTATGTCTTCTGCTACATCATTTAGTATATTTTCTCTTTGACCTGTTAATATTAATGGGCATGCTCTTCTCGCAAATTCATAGGCAAAAGCTTTCCCAATGCCACTTGTAGCTCCTGTTATTAAAGTGTATCCTTTGGTAGTCATATATTATCCTCCCATTTCATAAAATCGATACATTTATTATGATAGATTATGCAAAAAAATAAACACTTTATTCATAAAAAGTAAGATCATTCTTATGAAAGGTTTTATTTTATTATGGTATACTAAGCTGAGGTGATATTGTGGATGTTAATATATTAATTGTTGATGATGAAAAGGAAATCGCTGATCTTGTGGAATTATATTTAAAAAATGAAGGCTTTGATGTTTATAAATTTTATAATTCTCATGAAGCACTCGATTGCATTAATACTACAAGATTGGATTTAGCAATATTAGACCTTATGATTCCAGATATAGATGGTTTTACGATTTGCCGTAAAATAAGAGAAAAGTATAATTATCCTATCATTATGCTTACGGCTAAAGATCAAGAAATTGATAAGATCAATGGATTGACTATATGAGCTGATGATTATATCACAAAACCATTTCATCCTTTGGAATTAGTTGCTAGAACAAAAGCTCAGCTTAGACGATATACTAAGTATAATCAAAAAGATTCTGCTCTCAAAAAGAATATCATTGAAATTTCTGGATTAATGATAAATTATGATAATCATATTTGCAGGTTAAATGAAAAAGAGCTAGTTCTTACACCTATAGAGTTTTCAATACTTTGGATCTTATGTTTAAACAGAGGGAATGTCGTACCTACTGAAAAATTGTTTAAAACGGAATTATGTTACCTTCTGGGGCTGAATGTTGCAAGGGCATCGCAGATTATATTTCAGGCTCTGAAGGTGATTTTGTGAAACTTATGAATAAAAAAGCTCAAGAATTAGGGATGAAAAATACTAATTTTGTAAATACAACTGGTTTTCATGATAGAAATCACTATACAACTGTGATGGATTTATCGATTTTATTAGAATATGCCTTGAAAAATGAATTATTTAAACAGATTTTCACTTCTTCTAACCACTTCACTAGTGCTACTAATTATCATCCCGAAGGGGTGAATTTAATTAGCACTTTATATAAAAATGCAAATGATCTGTTTGTTCTAGATGGTGAGGTTTTAGGAGGTAAAACAGGATATACTGATGAAGCAGGTCTTTGTCTTGCAAGTATTGCTGTGGTGAAAGGAAAGAACTATCTTCTCATTACTACAGGAGCAAAGGGCAATTCATATTCAAAGCAATATAATATAGAGGATGCATTGATGGCTTATAATAACATTTTTTAAATATAAAATAATACTTCACAATAAATTGTGAGTATTATTTTACATGGTATAGGTTATCACTTGCATATTTAGGCTCTGAAGTTACATTCATCCCTAGTTTTTTAAATACATTTGCATCATCTTGTGAGAGTATTACTGTAGAATGGACTTCACAGTTGCGGAGATTAGGAAGCTGCTCTAATACTACTGTTACTAAAGGATTTGTTGCTGCACATATGGAAAGAGCTATTAAAACCTCATCAGCATAAATGTGAATATTATTGTTTCTAAGATAATCTTTTTTTAGTTTTTGAATAGGCTCGATTACAAAAGGAGATATTAGATAAACTTTATCTTCAATTTTTGCCAAGGTCTTTAAGGTATTTAATATTGCAGCAGCAGATGCACTTAAAAGGGAAGATGATTTGCCTGTAACAATGGTTCCGTTTGGCAATTCAATTGCAACACTAGGAGAATTAGAAGAAATTGATTTATCTAAAGCATGCTCGATAACTGGTCTATCATTTGCAGATATTTTAGCATGGTTCATCAAGAGTTCTAATTTTAAAAGCTGAGATTTTTCAGCTCTACCGATTTTCATATCACATTGAGTGCGGTAATATCTTCGGATGATTTCTTGTCTTGAAGCATCAGCACAAACCTTATCATCTATTATACAATTGCCTGCCATGTTCACACCCATATCAGTTGGCGATTTGTAAGGAGTTTCTCCCCAAACTTTTATAAATATTTCATTTAAAATAGGAAATACTTCAATATCTCTATTATAGTTTGTGGCAGTTTTTCCATAAGCTTCAAGATGAAATGGATCTATCATATTTACGTCATTTAAATCCACTGTAGCTGCCTCATAAGCAATATTAACTGGATGATTTAAGGGAAGATTCCAAACAGGAAATGTCTCGAATTTAGCATAACCTGCTTTTACTCCTCTTAGATTCTCATGATATAATTGAGAGAGACATGTAGCCATTTTTCCACCACCAGGACCTGGAGCAGTAACTACAACTAGAGGTTTTGTTGTAACAATGTAATCATTTTTCCCAAATCCATTAGGACTCAAAATATAGGAAATATTTGTTGGATATTCTGGTATGTAGTAATGTTTATACACTTTTATTTTTAGATCTTCAAGATAAGCCTTGAAATTTTCTGTAGATGGTTGATTGTTATATTGAGTTATAACTACACTGCCTACATATAGACCTCTTTCTCTAAATCCATCGATTAACCTGAGTACTTCAGAATCATAAGTTATTCCTATATCTCCTCTTATTTTATTGCTTTCAATATCAGAGGAATTAATAACCAGAATGATTTCAGCTTGATCTTTAAGGGTAGAAAGCATCCTTACTTTACTATCCATCTCAAAACCTGGTAGTACTCTTGATGCGTGTAGATCATCGAAAAGCTTACCGCCAAATTCTAAATAAAGTTTTTGCCCGAATTTTTTGGTTCGTTCATTGATATAATCAGATTGCATTTTTAAGTATTTTTCACTATCAAATCCTATTTGGTACATTTCATTCACCTTTACACTTTTATTTATGAATCTTTATAAAAACAAAAGCATTTTATCACAAAATCGATAAAAATTCAATTCATTAAAAAGTGTTTTATTGAATTTTGAATAAATTTATTTAAATAATCATTCACTTATAATTCTATTGAAAAATTCAATATTTTTGTCTATGATATATATGTAAAATATTGATGATTAAATTTATGAAAGGAAGAGACAAATGAGTTTTAAGGATGAAATTTGGGAAAGAGCAAGATCAAGTAAAAATCTTATAGTCCTACCAGAAGGATCAGAAGAGAGAAATTTATTTGCAACCTCAACAATTTTAAAGAATGACCTTGCAGAACTTATACTCATAGGTAATGAACAAGAAATACATAAAAAAGCGAAGAGTTTAAATTTAGATATTGACGGAATTAAAGTCATTGATCCTGACACTTCGAATCTATCTGAAACTTATGCAAATCTTTTCTATGAGCTTAGAAAAAGTAAAGGTGTAACCATTGAAGAAGCACATGATATTGTGAAAGATCCTATGTATTTTGCCACATTGATGCTTAAGAATGGTGATGCTCATGGTCTTGTTTCTGGAGCAATTCACACTACTGGAGATACCTTAAAACCTGGACTTCAGATAATAAAAACTGCCTCTGGAATTTCAATTATTTCAAGCTTTTTTATGATGATTGTTCCTGATTATAAGGGTGAAAAGGAAAGTGTTTTGTTATTTGCAGATTGTGCTGTTAATCCTAATCCTACAGCCGAGCAACTAGCCTCTATTGCTATATGCACTGCAGAAAATGCAAAGATTCTATGCAATCTTGAACCAAATGTGGCTATGCTTTCATTTTCAACGAAAGGATCAGCTAAAGACCCATTGGTAGATAAGGTGGTGGAAGCTACTAGGATCGCTAAAAAGCAAAGACCGGATTTAAATATCGATGGTGAACTGCAATTAGATGCTGCTGTTGTTGAGACTGTTGCTGAACTTAAGGCTAAAGGGTCAAGTGTTGCAGGAAAAGCTAATGTTTTGATATTCCCGGATCTTCAGGCAGGAAATATTGGATATAAATTAGTGGAGAGATTTGGAAAAGCTGAGGCTATAGGACCAATTTGCCAAGGATTTGCTAAACCAATCAATGATCTATCTAGAGGATGCAACGCTATGGATATAGTGAATGTAGTTTGTATAACTTCAATTCAAGCAAGACAAAATATTAAATCAAAAGGAGAAATTAAATGAAAATCCTAGTTATCAATTGTGGAAGCTCATCATTAAAATATCAATTATTTGAAATGGACAATGAAGCGGTTTTAGCTAAAGGACTTGTTGAACGAATAGGCATAAAAGGATCCATTTTAACTCATAGTGTAAATGGGGATAAATTCATAAAACAAGTTCCAATGGATAATCATACGGAAGCTATTAAGTATGTTATTGAGGCTCTTTTAGATGAAGAACATGGCGTGATTTCTGATATGGAAGAAATAAACGCTGTAGGTCATAGAGTTGTTCATGGTGGAGAGACATATTCAAAGTCTGTTTTAATCGATGATAAAGTTTTACAGGATTTGGAGGATCTATCAAAACTTGCACCACTTCATAATCCTGCTAATATTATAGGCATAAAAGCTTGCAGCGAACTTATGCCGAATACTCCAATGGTAGCAGTATTTGATACATCATTCCATCAAACCATGCCAAAGGATGCTTATATGTACGCTATTCCGTATGAACTATATGAGAAATATGGAATTAGAAGATATGGTTTCCATGGAACAAGTCATAACTATGTAGCTCATAAAGCAGCTGAATTTTTAGGAAGAAATATCGAGGATATGAAGATCATAACTTGTCATCTAGGTAACGGAGCTTCTCTGTGTGCTGTTAAGGGAGGAGTATCGATTGATACATCTATGGGATTCACTCCACTCGAAGGCATTGCTATGGGAACGAGATCAGGAGATATTGATCCTGCTGTAATTCCATTCCTTGTTCATGAGCTTGGGAAAAATGCAGATGAGATTTTAAACATATTCAACAAGCAATCAGGGGTACTAGGTCTTTCAGGAGTGAGCAGTGATTTTAGAGATATTGAAGATGCAGCTTCAAAAGGGGATGAAAGAGCGAGATTAGCTTTAGATGTATATCACTACAGAGTTAGAAAGTATATTGGAGCTTATGCAGCAATAATGGGAGGGCTTGACTGCATAGTATTTACTGCTGGTTTAGGTGAAAATGGATTATCAACACGAGAAGCTTGTTGCAAGGATCTCGAATTTTTAGGCGTGAAGATTGACAAGGAATTAAATAAAGTCAGAGGAGAGTTAAAAGAAATAAGCTCTAAGGATTCAAAAGTCAAAGTTCTTTTGGTTCCAACTGACGAAGAACTTATGATTGCAAGAGATACAAAGGAATTGGCTTAATCTTAATATTAAATTTTAACACTTGACTTTTATTCTCGTCCTCCTATATAATTTAATTTGCAATGCGAGGTGAGTTTTTTGGCAATTGATATTTCATCTTTGCTTCAAAAAAAACGTGGCGAAATAGAGTATAATTTAATTTTAGATGATGTTGAGATAATAGCTCAAGAAGAGAGATTAGATTTTATAAATGACATAGTGTTTAATTTTAAGATGCAATTGATCGATGAGATCATAACCATAAATGGTATTATTGAGGCTAAAATCATGTTGCAATGTTCAAGATGTGTAGAGAAATTTCCATATGACATCAAAATAGATGTGTTTGAAGAGTTTACAATGAATCCTGAGCTAAAAGATGAAGATATTATTTTGATAGAAAACAAGAAAATTGACATTTCAAAGATCATTTCAGATAATGTACTGATCAATTTACCGATTGCGCAAGTTTGCATGGAAAGCTGTAAGGGATTGTGTCATGAATGTGGTGTTAATTTGAATAAAGAAAAGTGCAACTGCTATTGTGACGAAATAGACGATAGGTTAGAGGTTTTACAAAAGTATTTTAAAAATTGATTTAGGAGGTACGCAATGGGAAATCCTGCAAGAAAATTTTCAAAAGGTAGAACAAGCAGAAGGAGAGCTGTTACTTTTAAGGCTAGCATGCCTCAAATCGTAAGCTGTCCTCAATGTCATGAAATGAAAGTTTCACATAGAGTATGTAAAAAATGTGGATATTATGATGGCAAAGAAATAATTGATACTTTAAAAGATAAAAGCAAGTAAACAATCCTTACAGGGGGAATTATTATTAAGATTATTGTTGATGCAAGTGGAGGAGATAATGCTCCTAAAGCTGTCGTTGAAGGTGCTTGCCTTGCCACTAAAGAACTTTCAATAAACGTATGTCTAGTAGGAAAAACAAAGGATATAAGTGAAATACTAAGCGGATTAGAGTATGATAAAGATAAAATAGAGATAGTAAACGCAAATGAAGTTATTGAAAATTCTGAAGCTCCTGTTGCTGCTATAAAGAGCAAAAAAAATTCAAGTCTCGTTGTAGGACTTACTATGCTAAAAGACAAAAAAGGCGATGGATTTGTTTCAGCTGGAAATTCAGGCGCATTTTTATCTGGAGCGATTTTCATAGTAAAGAGGATAACTGGACTTGATAGACCAGCTCTAGCACCGATATTTCCTGGAGAAGAGGGACCTTGCATGGTCTTAGATGTAGGTGCAAACGTTGATTGTAAACCAATTCATTTAGTGAATTTTGCAAAGATGGGAAAAATATACTTTGAAAGCATATTAGATGTTAAGAATCCTTCTATAGCTCTGATAAATAATGGAATTGAAGAAGGTAAGGGAAATCAATTGACAAAAGAAACCTTTGCTCTTTTAAATGAGCTTAAAGGAGAAGGCTTTAATTTTGTAGGAAATATTGAGCCAAGAGATATAATTCAGGGCAGAGTAAATGTACTAGTTTGTGATGGGTTTGTTGGGAATGCAATTTTAAAATCGACAGAAGGAATAGCCTCATCCATATTTAACTCTTTAAAAAAAGAGATTAATTCAAGTTTTAAAAGCAAAGTTGGAGGTCTTTTATTAAAATCGATTTTCAGCAAGTTTAAGAAGAGATTCGATTCCAAAGAACAAGGAGGGGCTATAATTTTAGGCATAAATGGAGTGTGTGTTAAAGCTCATGGCAATTCAGATGCTGTAGCCATAAAAAATGCCATTAAACTTGCTGCCTGTTCAGTGGAGAGCAAGATTATTGAAAGATTGAATAATGAGATTAGTTTAAACAATATAAATATGGAAAAAAATTGATTTATATAAATAAAATGTATTATTTTATGCAATAATACTATTGACTTATTGACTCAAGTTTTATAATGTAATATTATCATAGCATAATAAATTTGGAGGTGAATCATGGTAGAAAAAAAAATTAAAGATATTATATCTCAACAACTTGGAATTGACTCAGATGAAATCACACTTGAATCACAATTTATTGATGATTTAGGAGCAGATTCGATTGATATGGTTGAATTAATTATGGCCATAGAATCAGAATTTGATTTAGAAATTGCAGAAAAAGATGCCGAAGGTATCCAAACAGTTGGGGATGCTGTAGAATACATAAAGAAATTTATTGTAGAGTAATTGTTCTTTAAGGGCTTTTGTTAGCATTATTTTTTATGCATGTTTGGTTTAACAGTAGACTTTAATATGTGTAAGAACATAGTGCTTTGTTTTTTATAATTAGAAAGGAGCAGCTTCATTAAAGGTGACAAGGGACAGACAATTAAGACTTTTTTTAAAGAGCATAGATATTGAAATGGAGAGTATCAATATACTCAATTATTCATTGACACATAGCTCTTATGCCAATGATGATATAAATATTAATTATGAGAAATACGAGTTTTTAGGAGATGCAATTTTAGAATTCATAATAACTGAAGAATTATTTAATAGATTTAATGATAAAGCAGAAGGGGAATTATCAAAACTAAGATCTATAATAGTATGTGAAAGTACCCTTTATAATCTAGCTAAAAAATGGAATTTAGGGGATTATATACGCTTTGGAAAAGGAGAAATATTAACTGGAGGAAAAGAGAAGATTTCGATTTTAGCAGATTGTGTAGAAGCAGTTATTGCAGCAGTATATTTAGAATGTGGAATAGATGTGGCAAAAAAATTTGTCCTTAGAAGTTTCAAAGCAATAATAGATGATATAGCTGAAAATAAAGTTAATTTAGATTATAAGACTAAACTTCAAGAAGACATGCATGCAAAAGGAGTGACATCAATAGAATATAGACTACTTGATAAAATAGGACCTGAACATAAAGCTGTCTTTTATACTGTGCTTGTTATTGATGGTAAAGAATGGGCAAAAGGAATAGGAAATTCAAAAAAAGAATCAGAACAAGAAGCTGCAAAGAATACATTGACCCTCATGAATATTCTGTAAATTTTAATCGAAGTATTAAAGAATTTGATTAATGGTTTTTATTAGCTTTAAAAGGATTTTTTAGAAAATTACAGAAAGTAATACATATATTAGTTTTTAAACAATATATTAGTAAAAAATTAAATCTCATAAAAATCATTTAATCTACCCCTTAAGCTTTATAAATGAAAGGTCTGGTGGGTGTAGTTCTTTAAGAAAATATATATTATGTAAAATTTTGATTGGGGGAATTATTGTGGAAATATTGAAAGTATCTGCTAAATCATCGCCAAAATCTGTTGCAGGAGCATTAGCTTCAGTTTTAAGGGGAAATGATTCAGTTGAAATTCAGGCAATAGGAGCTGGCGCTGTAAATCAGGCTATTAAGGCTATAGCGATTTCAAGAGGATTTATAGCACCAAACGGCATAGATTTAGTTGTCATACCAGCTTTTTCAGAAATTAGTATAGATGGACAAGCAAGAACTGCAATTAAGTTCATTGTTGAACCAAGATAGGAATATTTTAAAAGCTAAAGGTAGTGATGAAAATTCACTACCTTTAATTACTTCTTTAATGAGGTTTTTAAGGAGAGGAATTTGAATTATTTTGGGGTAATGCATTTGTATCATTGATGTCAAATATATCAAATGAACTTGTTGAATTATCATTTGGGATTAAATCATCAGCATCGCTATCTATTCTTGAAGGTGAAGAATTGTCAGTTCTTGTTGGAATTTCTGGATCACCTTCTTCATATATTCGAGCTTCTCTTAAATTCATTGGTGTTTTTGTTGTTGCAAGAAGTCCATTGACCTTGTTGACAACAATAACAACATGCCTATTACAATAGTCATGAGGTATAGTCGCTTCACTGGTAAATATTTCAGAATATGTTGTTTTAGCTTTATCACAAATTCCCTTCCTAGAGAGAAGACCAGAAGCACTGCAAATATTCGCCCTAATAATACCTTCAGGTTCAGTGATAGGTATATTTGATAGTTCAGCATGAGCAATTTTCATTATTTCAGCCCACATATTAGCTGCTAAATAACTGTGTTCATCATACGTTCTGGGATCTCCATCATTACCCATCCACACAGCAGCAGAATAATAAGGAGTTAAACCTGCAAAGGTAAAGTTTTGATTGTAGGAAGATGTTCCTGTTTTTCCTCTAACATCAATGCCACCGATGTAAAGACCAGCAGCAGTTCCGCCGGCAGTAACTGGTTCCTTTAAGAGATCATACATTACATAAGCTGTTTGTGGTGATATAACATTAGCAGTTTTAGGAATAGTATTCTCAATAAGCACATTTTCATCCTTATCAAGCACCTTGGTAAAAAGCATTTCATCTGTTCTTACTCCATTATTTCCAAATACGCCATAGGCTTTTGCGAGTTCCATAACATTAGATCTATATTCTCCAAGACCTAATGGAGCAAAGTAATAACAACCTGGATCGTTTGAACCTAAAGTTAAACCAAAGTTCTTAACATAGTTAAAAGATCTATCTGTGCCAACTTGATCTAAAACTTTTAATGCCACTATATTTGAAGATACTTTAATAGCTTTTCTTACATTTATCCATCCATAGAATTGATTTTCATTATAGTTTCTAGGATCATATAGTACGCCATCATTGGCATATTTGTTTTGAAGTTCGGGAGAAAATTTTGCATCTTCGATTACCGAGCCCGCAGTTATTATGCCGCCATCTATTGCAGGAGCATAATCAGCTATAGGTTTCATCGCAGAGCCGATAGGATATATATAGGTATCTCCAATTCCGTTTTCAATGGCTCTATTATACCCAAGATAATAGGCACTTCCTTCTTCATCAAATCTTCCACCAATGATGCACTTTACTTGACCAGAACGATAATCGTAAACCACAGCAGCACCTTGTACAGTAGCATCTTCTCCTGCTTCCCAAATCATAGATCCGTAGAATGAATCAGTGTTTATTAAGTTCTGAGCACTATCTTGAAGATTTCTATCCATAGTGGTATATATTTTAAGCCCACCTTGATAAACCAATTTGCTTATTTGCTCATCTGTGAGATGTTTTTGTCTTTTTAATTCTTTTTTTAACTGATTTATGACTGGCAATGAAAACCAACCATATTTATATGAGTTAGTATTTTGATTTTCAATAGGTATGATCGGTATTCCATTGGTCTT
>JGI20171J29575_12612136_pt1 | contig 11918 bp, 5 predicted proteins | sample TergutNc150P4_FD_29575 | JGI IMG/M metagenome (IMG submission 29575)
TAATTCTTAATTCTTAATTCATATCTCCCCTTACAGTCCCAATTTTACTCCCAGTGAAATAATGCGCGATTGCGGCACAATGCAGGGATCGATACCCATATACAGTGGACTTACACCTGCCGCAAATTCGGGATCAAGTCCTTTGTAGCGGGTCAAAGTGAGCAGGTTTTCACCTGTAAGGTAAAGTACGCAATTTTGAATCACCGGAATTTTTAATTTCAAATCGTAGGATAGCGTTAGATTTTTCAGCCGCAGATACGATCCGTCTTCAATCCAGCGGTCAGAGAAGCGGGCATTGCCCATCGGGTCGCCGGGACTTACTTTTGGAACGGAGGTGACATCGCCTTCTTGCCTCCAACGACTAAGCGCTGTACGAAATTGATTGTAAGGCATTGCCACACTTTCCAACTGCGTACGCGAATAGTTATACACATCGCCGCCGAGCGAATACGAAAAAACGGCATTTAGTGCAAAGTTCCGATATTTCAACGCAGTATTGAAATTACCAAACCAGTCGGGATTGGGATCGCCAATTACCACGCGGTCATTTTCGTCAATCACATTATCGCCATTTTGATTTACAAAACGTATATCGCCTGCTGTAAATGGAATCAACACTAATCCTTCACGAATATTCAGTCCTGCGGCTGTAGCATCGGCAGATGTGGCATAAACGCCATTGGTTTTGTAGCCATAGAAAACACCAAGCGGCTGTCCTACTTTGGTTTGCACCGTAGCTCCCAAAGCTTCATTATAATATTCCTTGCCGCCGAGATCAAGTACCTTGTTTTTATATTTAGAAACCATTAAACCCAAATCCCATTTGAAATTGCGTGTATTGACAAGGCGTGTATTCAGGCTGATGTCGAAACCAAGGTTACGCATTTTGCCGGCATTCGACAACACATCCGTTTGGGAGCCGGAAATGTTGGCTGGTTTTGTCGCCAAAATCATATCGTTCACAGTATTAGAATAAAAATCAAAATTGATATTTACACGTTCTTTTAGCAACGAAAGGTCAAGTCCCGCGCCGATTCGCGTCATTTTTTCGGGTTTCAGATCCGGATTAACAAGGGATATGCGCACCAATCCGTATTGTCCAACAAGCGCATAAGGGTAATAGTAACGGTTACCATTGTAATTGCCAATATCGTCGTTGCCGGAAATACCATAACTTGCCCGGATTTTCAATAGATTGATTATATCAAGCGAATGTAAAAATCTTTCGTTTGATATTAACCATGCCGCACCCACAGAGGGGAAAGGCAGGAATTGGGTTACATTTGTACCCAAACGGGAAGACTTGTCAAATGCACTGTGCAGATTGACAAAATATTTATTTCTAAACGAATAATCGAAGTTTGCGTAGAGAGATGTCCAAATCCAGTCATTGATGCCACCGTTAATGTTCCGCAGAGCTGATGTGCCATATTGCAGCGACTTAAATTCATCGGAAGAGGAATTATAACTTTGTCCGTAATTATTGTTGGCATCGTTTTTCTGATAACGCATCCCGGCGCGAAAGCCAAGATAGTGGTCAAAACCCAAAGTGGTTTTATAATTGGCATAAGCATCTCCATAAATTGAAAACAACCTGTCCACCCTGTGCTGCGACTCGTTAAAAATATCTACATCCGCAATTTCTCTGTCAAAGGCGACGCCCGTACTGGGATAGAATATTTTTTCGCGTTCCTTGTTGAAGTTTAAGCCCACCAATGCAGCAAGGTCGAAATGGCGGGTAATATTGTAGATAAACTCAAACGAGCCAAAAAACCGGTAATTGATATTGAGCAGATTATTTTGGTTATTAACCAAAACGTATGGATTGGACAGATTCCAATAGTCGGCATCTTCAAGGTTGGGCGATTTTTTATTTTCTTCGTTATAAATGAAAGGCGCTGTAAATGGCGCTTTAACTAAAGCGGCAAGTATAGGGTTGAGAGCAACGTTGCCTCCCTCGTTGGACAGATGTTTCGATCCATACATAAAACTCATATTTGCCAGCACTTTGAACTGATTCGAGAATTTAATTTCCGAATTAAAACGGGTATTAAAGCGTGAAAAATCGGTATTTTTTATCGTTCCTTCGTGTTTAAGGTAACCGAGCGAAAGCACATAAGTAGCCACCTCATCCCCACCGGAAACATTCAGGTAGTAATCTTGATTCAAACTTGGAGCATAAATTTCGTTTTGCCAGTTGGTCAGGGCATTGTAGCGGTAATAATCCGTATTTCCTTCATAGCCCCAGGGTTCTTTTACGGGTTTGTTTTTATTAAGAAAAGGCAGTTGGTTGTTCAGTATATCGGGAGAAACTGTTGGATATGCTTTTTGATACAACTCGGAGAGCAGAAATTTTTGTTCGGCGCTGTTTAAAACAGGTAATTCATCAGGTTCAAAACCTATGCCGAAATTCACGCGTGCATTGATGTGGGTTTCAAGCGTTTTCGATTTCAATGTTTTAATCAAAACTACGCCGTTTGCGCCTTTGCTGCCGTAAAGCGAAGAACCATCCTTGAGAATGGTAATGCTTTCAATATCTTTTGGATCGATAGATGCAAGCGGATTAGCAAAATAATTACCAACCAATGAATAGGAATAATATGTGTTTTCGTATGGCATTCCATCAACCACAAAAAGAGGCATTGCTCCTGCGTTCATTGTGTTCAATCCGTGCAAGTAGAGGTTTGAACCACTGGCGGGCATGCCGGAGCGTGTAAGCACATTCATCCCGCTTACTTGCGTTTTCAATAGCGCATCGGGAGTAGCGGCATTGGAGGCAAGATTGTCTTCGGTAATACCCAACCACGAATAGACGGCAGTAATAGCAGACTTGTCGCCCAAAGGAGTAAATACGGTTTTTGAGGCTCCCTTATAATCCTGTTCGTAGAGCAGAATGTCAATCGTGCTACGTCCGCGAGTGGATATTTCCTGTTTGCCATAACCTTCTGCGGTAGCAGTCATTATCATATCCATTTGGAGAAGGGAAATACTGTAATGTCCGTCATCGTCGGTAATGGCAGAAGCAACATTTGCAACATCTATGTTTGCGCCTGCAATCACCGCCCCTGTGGCTGCATCACGCACCGTACCTGTTACCGTAAACTTTGCTGCATCAGCGCCTGTGGTTTGCGCTGTTCCATTTCCACAGAAGAACGTTACTATCCATGCTGCTAATAATATGCTTTTTTTCATACTGTATAATTTACTGTGTATTGTTTTAATCATTCGGGTCAACCTGCGGCTCTAAACGGATATAATCCAAAAATATCATACCGGGGGCATTACTTCCCTTACTCGACTGTAAATATGCCTGCACAGCGCCGTCGAAGTGAGTAAATTCGCCAATAGCGGTGTTGGATACAAAGAAAGTCGCCAGACCAAAAGCAGGACATTTAAGTATGCCTTCTTTGCCGTAAGCATCTTCGGTTGAGGTGGGCCGGACAAGCACATAACTGTTAGGATAAACCGTATGACTGTTTGAAGCAGAGTAACGTACCAATTGCGTTTCTACATTTTCGCCTGCCGTCATTGCCGCCGCCATAATGGTATTTGGCGAAAAATTACCGGTAATTACGTTTGAAGAGTTGCGTTCCAATGACCTTTCTCCCGGAAAACTGACATACATTTTTTGATAAAAAAGCATGGGTATGCCACGTGAATCGATATGCACTTTTTCCGAATTGTCGTCGTAAGCTTTCCAAAAAATTTTGTAATCGGTGGAATACATAAGCGGCATGTAAGAAATAAAGGCATTGGGTTCGCCCAAAGTATTGGCGCCGGGCCATTCGTTTTCACTGCGATAATTAAAACTGTAAAGATTGTTTACTTTTGTGGTACGAATTGAATCCCGGGTAACAATAGAATCGTTCCCTGCTACTGATCGCAATGTATCTTGATAGACTATGGTTTCTGTATAGTCGTATGAATGACGTGTGCGCGATTTCAGCATGATATCGCGCCCGCCGCTTGCCCAACTGCGCGGACGGGTTTGCCATGCGTCCGGCCAAGCGTTTATAAAATTTTCCGCCTCAATGACAAGCGGCTTGATTTTATTTTGGTACATTTTTACATCAACAGACCTTACTTTATATACAATACCGTTGGATGCCGTGTAGCTTTCGGTAATATTGCCTGCATTCACATCCACCAATACGCCTGAATAATTAGTATAGCGTCCGTCAGTCTCTATTTTTTTATAACATAATATCATATCAGAGGTAATTTCTTTCATGATACCGTGTGCCATCTGCGCATTGTCTTTTTGAACGAAATATTTGGCATATTTTTCTTTCAAAGCATTTAATCCGCTCTCGTCAAGCAACAGGAAAGTGGAAGTTGCTGATTCATTGGCTAAAGGCGAAGAGTCAAGCAAGGTGTTCCGGTATGTCCAAATGGTGTCGTACAGAGGTTGTCCATCGCTGTTCACGCCGGTTTGTACGCTACGTTCCATATCCATTACTTTTTCATTGAAAGAAGCGATAAAATTTGCAGTCGGATCGTCTTTGAATGTTTGCAGGTATTGCCAAATGTTCATACGCTCTTCGATAGCGCCGTCAATAATGTGCAGTACGCCATTTTGGGAGGCTATGTTCCATTTGTTTACAAGCACGCCTGCAATCCGGTTGCCGTTAATGGATACCTGTTTACCGTTCAACATCTGTATGCTGCTAATGTCAAACACACCCTCTGCGCTGGTATAGACAATTTTTTCCGAAATATAATTTTGCACCCAATCGGTCAGCGTTTGCGTATTGGTTAAGTCCAGGTTGACAAGTGCATTGTTACTTGGTGCAAAAACGGTATAGTTCATATCCGTGCCAAGTTTTTCAGCATAACCCGTTGCGTCAAGCGCCTTCACAAAGGTAGAAACTTCCGGATTTGCCGCCAGCAATTCGTATAAGTTCTTGCTACGATCGCCTTCGTCAAGGTTTTTTATATCTTTCCACGCATCGCAGCCTGCCAGCGCCAACGTCGCTGCTGCAATTATTATGTATTTGATGGCTTTCATATTATGTTACAATATTTACTATTTGATTCTCAATCAATTTGTTGGTGTTTCCGCACATTCTTCTGGCGGCCATACTTCGCAACGTCTATTTTCGTACTCCGCTCCTATCCAGTTCCCCTTCACATCCACACGGGGCCAGAGCTGGTTTTCATCCATCGGAATAAAATGAATCATGTCCACACTGCCCAATTGCTGAACGCGCCGGTTGGTAGTCGGTTCCAAGCGCAGAATATGCCGTCCGGTGGTATATACCTTGATGGTTCCAAGGAGGCGTGAGCAAACTACTGAATTAAATTTCTTTGCACTGTATATTTTCCATCCCTCCTGTTCGACTGTTTCGGGCGTATTACCGCTTCCATAAGGATCCGGCATATATACCGACATGTCGAAAATGTAGGGCAATATCTGGTCGTCATATCCATCCTGTTTGAAAGAGGTTTTTATATAGCATTCCAATTCGCGACGGTAACAAATCCATACCTTGTATGCTATGCCTTCGTCGCTACCTATCAATACCGGGGTTCTCATTTCCATCCACTGTATTGCGCCCAAGTCCAGATTAAAGCGCAAATAGTCGGCATACACATACTGCGATTTTTCATCAAAGGCGTTAATAGTTTGGGGTACAGTACCACAATAATAGTGAATTTGTGAATACTGTAGCGGGCATCCCGATTTAAAACTCCAGTTAATTTCTGAAAGATCGCCCGGATTGAAATCGGCGGAACAGCCGGGCTTGCGAAAATTACGGATGGCCATAATTTCGGGCTGTTCGGCTATGTCCCAATAAACGCGGTAAGCTGACCGGATTTTTATCTGAATGTTTCCGTCAATTTTTTGAATAACGCCATTGGAACAGGTCAAGTCGGAATAGTCGCTGTTGCGATCAAGCGGAACGCCTATCTCGGAGGTCTGACCGAGTTTAAGTTCGTTGAGTAAAATCTCCGTTTCTGTATCGTTAATTGTGCGGGAGAAAGTAATTACCTGATTTCTTACCAGCGTTTCCAGACTGGATGCCACCAGCAAGTCGGCCACATATTGCAAACTGGGTACAGTATGATAGGAAATGTAGTTGTACAGTAGCATATTTACATCATTTACCGCAGGAGTATTGGCACGTAAATCGCTTATGAGGTCCTCCATGCTGTAAATACCGGCAGCGGCAAAGGCATCGTTATCCTGAATGAATAAGGTTTTCCATTCGCCTTTTTTGTTTACAGCAAGCGTTTCAGCCAATCCCGAACGTTCAAACGCCTCTTTCATCAGTGAAAAATTGTCGGGTAAGGCATGTACTCGTGCTGTAAGCGATTCCCTAATGGGATCTGGCGGGATAAGTACACGGTCGATAATATGCAAATAACCGTTACTGGCTTTGATGTCGCGTGGCGAAAGAATGAGCGCTTGACGGTTGATGCGAATGTTTTCGCCTTCCTGTTTTGTAGTGAGGTAACTTCCCGCAAAATTCGGATACGACATACGTCCGTTGACAAAACTGGTGGTAGTTACGCTATCGCCTTTTTCGATAACATGCAGCAAGTGGTACTTTACAATTTCTTCCGCCTCTTCCTTGCTCAAATTATTGACGGAACTCTTGCCTGTCTGTTGCAGATAGGCGGCAACCGCCTCGTTAGTAGGTGCAAAAAGGGCGTAGTTACCATAAGCATGAACGGTACTACGCATTTCGCTTTTATCCAGTATCGCCAAAAACTCTGTCAGTTTCGGCGACTGCTGTTCTTCCATCAGTTCGTCTATTTGCTTGTCGTCGGAAATTACAATTTCCTCCACATTTTTCTCGCACGAACCCATTGCCAGCGCTGCAATGCAAGTAAAGAGAATAAGAAAACTCTTTTTCATCGGATTTTGAATTATATATAAATTATTTTGCATAAAAGTCATTCTGTATAAGATTTTTGTTGCGTTGTAGCTCGACGGAGTTAATAGGTAGATACAAACTGCCGTGATTGGTTTGCCATTTGTTTTGAATAATCGATACCTTTTCGGGAGGAGCGGCAAGTACAACCATACGCAACAGGTAGTTCATTGTACGTTCACTGTAATTGTCCCGTTGCGCTAAGCGCACAAGGTCGAACCAGCGTTTACCCTCGAAAGTCAGTTCACGGGTGCGTTCTGCAAAAACAAAATCTTCCATCGATTTGGCATCAAGGTCTCCGCTGTGTCTAAAGAACAAGTCGGTTGACTCAGGCGCATTGCCGCGTGTACGGATTTGCTGTATCAACGCCAATGCCTGCTGCAATTTCGACTGACTGTTGTCGCTCATTGCCTGTTCGGTCAATGCTTCCGCTTTCATCAGAATCACATCGGCAAGGCGGTAAAAAATCCAGTTGCTGTTGGACGTAGTGTAAGTACGCCAAAGCACAGGCGATACTGTATTGTCCAAGCCAATCCATTTCCATACATACCGGCCTACATAAGACACGCCTTCGGTACGTATATCGCGCCAGCTGCGGTCTATGAACGAGCTAACAAAATACTCGTTTGAAAAATTTGCCTGATTGATCTCTATCATAGTGTTAAACATGTCATAGTATGGATTATTTAGTGTGGAAGGGTTTTGCAGTTCAAAAATACTTTCCACGCTGTTTCCGTTGGCATACATGGTTTTAAACAGCGCCACTACATCGCTCTGTATGGCTTCGTAAATGGTGTCGGTACGTCCGGTTTCCAAATTATAACTCAACACTTCATCGCGCCTGACAGGCACCAGCGAATACTGTCCCGAATTGATAATGCGGTCGGTCAATTCAACGCATTTGGCATATTCGCCTTTCCACAGGTAAATATCCGACAGCAGCGCTGCCCAGCCATAATAGTTGAAACGCCCTTTATTGGGGTCAGCATTTCCGAGACGGGCCACATCGGTCATATCATACTTGATGGGTATATCGTTTTCCACGGATTCAAGCGATGTAATCAGTTCGTTGATGATGATTTTCCCATCCGTTTTCGGCAGTGCAAAATCCTGATAATCATAGATACTTGCTTCCTCAGTATAAGGGACATCGCGGAAAGTGCGCACCAAATAGAAATACATCAGCGAACGAATACAGGTAACTTCGGCGAGGTATTCTTTCAGTTGCTTTTCGGATAGCGATTCGTCTTTTTCAAGCACTGCTGGAGCCAGTTCTATTACGGTATTACATTGGTTAATCACTTTGTAAAAACCGGCCCAATTGGTGTAAGTATTCGTCGTTGTAATTTCGCCATTGTTTAATGCAATCAGGTCGCTGGATGCGCCGTTTGCAGGCTTTGCCATTTCAGCGCGCATTTCGCCCCACACAAAGTATTCTGCCATCATTTTAGCGTCTAACATCTGTGAGTAGCAACCCAGTACAGCCGCTCGCACTTCTTCTTTGGTTTTCCAATAGCGTTCGCGCACTACGCCATCTTCGGGCTGCACATCAAGCCAAGTATTACATGAGAGCATAGTTACCGCCACTGCTGCACACCAAAGTCTTTTTTTTATAGAATCGAAAAATTTCATATTTATTCTTTATTTTATTCCTTATTATTCTTTCTATCCCTTTTCTCAGTTTTTATTAAAACGACACGTTTATCCCCAATGTATAACTTTTCGGCACAGGGGCGCGGGCGGTATCTTCAAATTTGTCGATTTTGATTTCCGGATCCTGTCCTGTATAATTGGTAAAGAGCATAATATTCTGCATGGTGAAATACAGGTACAATTCCTGCAGTTTCAACCGTGAGATCCATTTTTTTGTAAAATTATAGCGCAGAGTCAGGGACTTCCAACGAATAAACGATCCGTCTTCTACAAAGCGGTCGGACGCTAACCAGTTGTAACCCTGCTGATACAGCGCACGTGGCAGCAAGTTGTCGGGTGCATCGGCCGGATTAGCATACTCGTGCTGGAAACGACGAAGCACAGAAGTTGCCTGATTGTCAAAAGAATACATGTTTTCCAGAAGCATACGCGCCCTGTTTACAATATTGTTTCCATAACGGTAATAAAACACGGTATTGAGCGACAGATTTTTCCATTTGATAGAAGGAGTTATACCACCGAATAACAACGGATTATAATCGCCCAGATAGACAACATCCTGATAATTGATTTGTCCATCCTTGTTAATATCCACATAACGTGCATCGCCCGGCTGGAATTGGTAGTCCAAAGTCGGATAACCAAATTTCATATACACAGGCGTTGGATTTCCATATTGGTCGGTAGTCATAATCGGTTTGCCGTCTTTGCCGGTGGCAATGGTCTGTTCTTTATTTAAATATACGCCGTCGTATTTGTAGCCATAAAACGCGCCTCGAGGCTGCCCGGTTACGGTTCGGGTAATATACTTGCCATTTGAACTCCACTCGGCAAAATTATCCAAATCGGCGTACTCGGAAAGTTCCGTCATCATAATTTCTTCCCTTGACATATTGAAGGCAATATTTACATTCCAGTCCCGCGTCCGGATGGGTGTGAAGTTGATGTTCAATTCCATACCATTGACGCGTAGTGTTCCGTAATTAATAGCCATGGTCGAAAAACCGGAAGAGGTAGGAATACCGATGCCCTTGTTGAACTGGTCTTTCGTAGTACGGACATAAGAGTCAAACTCAATATTCAATTTATTATCAAAAGCTACAAAGTTCAAACCGTAGTTTTTCTGAATAGAGCGTTCCCATCGCAATTCTCTGAGTTCCAACGATGCAGGATAGGAAGTCGATTCACCCAGATAACCGTAATCATACGTATTGTAACGGTTAAAATAGAGATAATCGCTGTCGGGGCTTTTACCTGTGATACCGTAAGAGGCGCGCAACGAAAATTCATCCAGCCATTCGCCTTTTATCGCTTTAAGCCATGGCTCGCCCGAAATGCGCCATCGACCTGAAATCGCAGGAAAAATACCGTAACGGTAGTTTTTACCAAAACGCGAATCGCCGCTGCATGCCAGATTACCAAAAATGATATAACGGTCGAGGAAAGTATAGTTTACATTCATGTAACTGTCTAAACTGCGCTGTTGTGCTACTCCAGACGAAAGTCCGGCTATGTCTTTTGTAAGTCCGGTGTCAAGAATATAATAATCCACAGGATCGGTCAGGTAGTTCGACGGCGATCCGGCTGTACTTACGTCAAAGGAGTAACTTTCACGCGAATAGGTATTCAAACCCAGCAATACGATCAGGCGATGTCTAGCTTCGTCTAATTGAGGGGTAAAAAAAAGTTTATTAAAAGTTTGAATTACAAAAGATTCAGGCTCTGATACCGAAGCGGCATTGTAATTTATGTTATCGTACCAATTCACACCTGAAGCCGTTTGGGTAAGAAATTTTTCTTTGCGATCGTTACCCACGTCAAAGCCCACGTCAAAAGTATAGCGCCAAGCAGCATTGGGAGTAATCGCCACCTGCAAATGCGGAACAATTTTTTCACTTTTTATATTGAAGTAGCCTAAATTTGCCAAAGCAACAGGATTGAAAGTTTTCGGATAAGCGCCCTGCGGACCGTTCAACGGAGTAAAGTAAGTAGGCATTTTCACTCCAAACTCATTGAACTCATAGATTCCCTGATTGGGCATCATGGTATAGGCACGCGCACGTACATCTGAAGATTCTTTATCATCGCTGTTTGGCAAAAAGTTACGCCGGTTATCGGAATGCGTATAGGCAACATCTGCTGAGAAACGGATTTTATCCGACACAAAATAGTCGAGGTTCAAGCGGGTATTGATACGGGAAAGTTCCGTACCAATCGTATTGCCAAGTGAATTGTAGTATCCTGCCGAAAACGAATAACGCACTTTGGGACTTCCTCCCCGCACCGAAAGGCTGTAGTCCTGCGTATAGCCGGTTTGTGAAATCGCTTTTACCCAGTCGGTATTATTGCTGTAATTGTAAAACGTATAAGGGTCGAGTGGATCGTAAGCAAAAGGCTTTCCTGTAACAGAAAGGAGGTTGAGTGGAGTTCCCGTGTTCTTATGCGAATCCAGAATCATGGTGGAATATTCGTCCCCTGAAAGCGTAGGAATGGCATCGGGCTGCGGCATCGAACCTAACTTGGCTATAAAGGTAATTTTCGGTGGAGAAACCGTTCCGCGTTTGGTTGTAATCTGCAAAACGCCATTTGCCGCTTTCGAACCCCAAATAGCTGTTGCTGCCGCATCTTTCAACACCACAATATCCTTAATGTCATCAGGTGCAACGTTCAACAACTGCGAAAATTCTTCTTCCGTAGAGGTGGCAAAATCAAAGTCCGCTCCGATGGATGTTTCCAAAGGAATACCATCAACCACAATCATTGGCTGGTTGTTGCCGCTAATGGATGTAATACCGCGAATGCGGATCGACATACCGCTCCCGGGGTCGCCTGCGTTGGCTGTAATATCTACGCCCGACAGCCGCCCTTGCAATGCTTCATCGACAGAGGCTACATTCAGGGTAGCTATATCTTCTGCATTCAACTTGGAGATAGACATCGACACATCACGATCATTAAGATCAAAATTACCAACCCGCTGTTTCGGACGGGCAGTTATGACTACTTCCTGCAGTTCATTCTGCTGTTCAAGGACAATTTTAAAATTCGTATTAGAGCCGATAACAAGTTCTTTGGATTTGAAACCCACATAGCTAATTACCAACTTATTATTCACATTGGATACATTCAGACTGAAATCGCCGTCGAGGTTGGTCACCGTTCCTCCAACGGTACGGTTATCCTTGTTTATTTCTGCCACAGAAGCGCCAATAAGAGGCTCTTTATCGACTGATGAAATGACGTTGCCGCGAATCAATATTTTTTTTTCCTGTGCAAACACGGTTCCTGTTACTAAGAGCAGTAAAAAAACGGAAAACAGGCTATTTTTTATTACGTTTTTCATACAGTTTATTTTAGATTTTTAATTGAGGATTCTCCATTTATTCT
>JGI20171J29575_12612135_pt1 | contig 11890 bp, 10 predicted proteins | sample TergutNc150P4_FD_29575 | JGI IMG/M metagenome (IMG submission 29575)
ACACAATCTATACTCAAACATGGTTGAAGCGCTCGCAATGACGCAGGTATGTACTTATCGTTTACTCTTGTTACTTATCAGACAGCCCCATCATTTTTCGTAATTTCTTAATATAGGGATTTGATTTTGCATTGGAAAAATCATATTCACTTCTCATCTTTATTGCCTCTTCAAAAGAAACATTATGGGAAGCAATGTTTCTTTTATCTTTATATTCGTCCCCAATGAAATCTATATATTTCATACTATACATTATATTTATAAAATATATATATTGTCAATACATTTTTCGCAACATGGATTTAATCAGCAAAAATCCTTAACAATCCTAACCACTAACCACTAACCACTAACCACTAACAATATCACCCTTTATCAAGCCTTGCAGAAAACATTCTTATTATGGTTGGGAGAGAAGCGGCAATAGGTATAATTGTAGCTGCTGTAATTATTGCCGCTATTGTTGATTGTGAAACATCAAGGGTTAATGTAATTCCCGGAATGGTTACGGATTTAAGCAGATAGACTTTAAATATCTTAACAAGATACACTCCCAGCCATGATGCCAGGAAACCTGTAAGTGAAAATTTTATGATAATTGTCAAAGCAATAAAAAATTTCGATGCGCCAAGGGTTCTCATAATTCTATAGTAATCAATTCTTCCCCATACAGCCGTTACAGAGCACAGGGCGATTGATACGGCAGCAAGAATTGATACAAGGGATATCATTGCTGTTATAAATGCGTTTACTGTTGCTTTAAGTTTAAGTATCTCCGAAGATATGCTTTCTCCTGTCTCTACACTAAATCCCATGCTTTTGATTTTATTTTTTACATAGTCAAAGTCTTTGTGGTCTTTAACGCCGACTAATGCAAACATATTTCTTCCGGTTTTATTAAACTTTTTATTAATTTCCTCAGCGCTCTTCATAGGAATAACTAATCCGGTTATACTTATTTTATCAGTATATCCGGCAATGACCGACGATGAATCATAAGCCCCTTCTAATGCAGATACGCTTGATTTGCCGAATGAAAGTTTAAACTTTAATCCCGAAAGTTTATCCGGAACAATCTCGGGCAGCCCGTTAGCTGCTGCTAATCCGTTGTTATATGAGTCTATGAGAGTTTTTGGAACTAGTACTGGAATACCTTTTTCATGAACACCCTTAATCCATGCGTCTCTCATCTCTTTGCTTTTAATATCGTTTTCAATAAACTTATAGTTAGCTCCTGCGCATATTAGATCACTCCTGTACTGGAAAGTAAAAAAGTATATTGTTGCATAGCTTGGAACTGTTACAGCTATTACCGAATCTACCTTTTTTACGCCTTTAATCTTTGATATTATGTTTATTGATGTATTGTCTAATTCTTTTCCGCTGCCGGTTGAAAAAAGCAAGACGCTTTTACTTTCTCCGGCTTTTACTTTAATTTCATTAGGGGGTATTGATGAAGCAAAATTATTTTTTATATATCTGTTGAAATTATCGGAAAGAATATTAAAGAATAAAATTGCCGATACTGAAAGGAGTATAACAGAGAATACTATGAAAGTTATAAATTTAGCTCCTGAGAGCTCCTTTATTATTAGATATAATTTACTGAGCATTACAGTTTAAGTTAGTCTCCCGTTATCCATTTTATAGGTTCTGTCCGCCTTTTTTAGCATAAAATCTTTATGAGTTACAATAATAATAGACTTCCCCTCTTTTTTTAACATCTCTAAAAGAGAGAAAATTTCAATTGAAGTATTAACATCAAGGTTTGCATCAGGCTCATCTGCAAGTATTAAAGACGGTCTATTTAGGAGAGCTCTTGCAATGGCTACTCTTTGTTTTTGCCCTCCGGAGAGTAATCCGGTTTTTGTATTTTGATATTCGGGAATACCGACTTTGCCAAGTATCTCTATTGCATAATTTCTCACATCAGATCCCGCTCTGCCTCTAATGCGTGCAGGGAGCATAACATTAGACATTACGGTCTCATCTTCAAGAAGACGAAAAGTCTGAAATATCTGTCCAATCTCTCTGTTTCTTAATCTGGACATAACGAAATCCGAATAAAATCTGAATTTTTTCTCTTTAAAATATATCTCGCCATTGTCGGGCTTTGTTATGCCTGTAATGATGTTTAGAAGAGTTGTTTTGCCGCAGCCTGATCTGCCTGTAATTGCTATAATTTCACCCTTATCTATGTTCAATGACAGGTTATCAATTACAGTTATCTGTTCACCTGCAATCTTATATGTCTTATTTATGTTTTTAACAGATAAAATCATTATTTACTACTCGGTTATAAGTTTTTATCTTTCTTTATAATTTTTTTTTCAATCTTGAGTGACAAAGTAATTGATGGGTCTTTTATTATATCTAAATAGTCAATATTTTTTTCAAAAAAATTTACCTTTTATATGTAGTTGACTTTTTTTAAATCAGATTTATTGTTATCTATATATGATAGGGCTACAATGGTCAATGCAGGAAGGAGTAACAATCATTGTGTGTTGAGCATTTAACATTGAAAAGGATTTAACTATTAATATATAAACCTATTTCAGGAAGAGACAGAGTACTAATATAAAATTAAGAGTGTCTAAATGAGTGAAGTAATTATCAATGCTAAAATAACTGATGAGTTAAAGGAAATATCCTCTTTCATCGATTACACCGGCTTTAATAGAATTGTCAATAAACTTACAGATTATTCGGAAATACTCATTGAAGGAAAGTTGGCCAGTCTAATTAACTTTAACTACAGGTTAAATGCATCTCAGGCAAATATGGTTATTGATCTCCTTGTAGAGATTCAAGCGCTGTCAAAAATATATGTAATAGCTCAAAAAGGAAAGAGAGATCTTGATGTAGAATTTATCTCAAACATATTTTCAGATATTAATAATCCCGGCTCCAGCCCTTCATATCTTAGCCTTAGAAATGTAATTGAGGGCAGATTGAATAATCAGCTTCAGCAGTATAATATGAATATGAATAAAAGTAATACAACTATGCCAATATCTGTTAGTGAGCTTCATGGTCATGTACAAACCCTTAGCGATCTTATAAATAATAATATATCAACATCCCATAAGGCAAGACATGGATATATTATGGGTTCACTTCATGATGCCTATGTAATAATTTTAAATAAATTTAACTGGTGGAATGATAAAACATATTTGAAGTTTTTTTTCAATGAGGATAATCCTTCCAAAAGGAGTCTTAACATAATAACAAAGGAGCCAAGACAGACTCTTTTTGAGATTGGGAACAACGTTAAGACAATTCTTGAATTTTTTAAGAGCATATCAATTTTTAGAACAAAGAAGAAGGATCAGGATTTTGATGAAAATCATTATAATGCAGCTAAGCTTTTAAAGGGAGATTCACGTACTAACAGCTATTCGGATAAACTCTTATCCACTCCATTCGGTATTCAATATGGACAAAAGATTGATGAAATAATCAAAGATATATTTGATTCAAGTATTTCGGTTAATAGTGAAGATATAAAAAAAATTATACAATCCCTTTACCAAACATATAATGAAGATTTAAATTCAGTAAATAGTGAAGAGTATAGAACTTCTTCTGTGTTTGCAGTGAATTATCTTTTACATCAGGATTTTGGGATAAAAAGATTTGCAGAGGATTTTATACATATAGACCGTAAAATTTTATTTGCTAAATTTTTTGCAGAAAAAAAGGATATAATAGAGGAATTTCTTGTTGTAATTTTTATAGTTTTTTTTGAAGAAAAATTCAACCCCATATTCAGAATTTTAAAAAGTCTCGACATGAGACAATATGCTTGTGCATTTATTATGAAACGCATATATATGATCAAAGAGGATAATTTACCTGTTTTTGGTTATTTTTTGATTAAAGCTATAGCAAGGCATGGAAAAATAAAAGTTACTTAAGATATAATTTTATGTGTATGTTACATTATAACTCTAATTATATTTATTTTATGGAGGTTACACTATGTCTTCCGGTTCGGATAACAATTATGGCGGAGGCATAAGTCTTGAATCTAAGCAGAGTGTTAAAAAGCCCGACATGTACAGGGTGCTGCTTCATAATGATCATTATACTACGATGGATTTTGTAGTAGATATTTTAATGAAGATATTTCATATGTCCACAGCAAAGGCAACCGAAATAATGCTTGATGTTCATAAAAAGGGTATTGGAGTTTGCGGTGTTTATACTTTTGATATTGCCGTTACAAAAGTTGAAAGTGTCCATCTCATGGCTAAAGAGAAGCAATTCCCATTGAGATGTTCTTATGAAAAGGCATAATCGGATTTTCCCGTCCGGGTAATAAATAGGTAATTGAATGGAACTTCATCCGACATTAAATGACATATTGATGTCTGCATTTAAAGAGGCAGAGCTTAAAAGGCATGAATATATAACGCCTGAGCATCTGCTGTATGCCGCTTTACAATATGAAGAGGGCAGAACAATTATTGAGGGAGCAGGCGGCGATATACGTTCAATAAAGGATAATATTGAAGATTTTTTTATACAGAAGATGGAGATTGTTGATGTTGATGAACCGAAACAATCTTTCGGTTTTCAAAATATAATGGAGCGCGCCATATGGCACACAGCTTCAGCTCAGAAAGACGTTCTTGATATCGGCGATGTTCTTGTTTCTATACTTGATGAAGAAGAATCCTTTGCAGCATACTTTATGGAGCTTGAAGGGATTACAAGGTATGAACTTTTAAAGTTTATTTCACATGGGATTCCGGAATTCAGCCATGAACCACATGAAGATATGAACGAATATGAAGGTGCTGCAGAGAAGGATGATAAAAAGTCAGGCAAAAAATTTATCGAAATGTTTACTACCGAGCTGACTGCAAAGGCGGCAAGAGGAGAGATAGACCCGCTCATTGGACGTGATGATATAATTGAAAGAACAATACAGGTACTGTGCAGAAGAACAAAGAACAATCCAGTACATGTCGGAGATCCCGGCGTAGGTAAAACCGCCATAACGGAAGGTCTGGCTCTTAGAATAGCAGAGGGGCGCGTTCCGGAAAAATTACAGGGATTAAAGGTGTTCTCACTTGACATAGGCAGTCTGCTTGCCGGTACAAAATTCCGCGGAGATTTTGAAGAGCGGATGAAAAGAATTATTGCAGAGCTGAAAAAGATGAAAGATGTAATTCTTTTCATAGATGAGATACATAACGTTGTAGGAGCAGGAGCCGTGTCTGGCGGTTCTATGGACGCATCTAATATGCTGAAGCCTGCGCTGACTTCCGGTGAAATAAAATGTATAGGTTCAACAACATACGAGGAGTATAAAAAGTATTTTGATAAGGACAGGGCTCTCTCAAGGAGATTTCAGAAGATAGAAATTCAGGAACCGAGTATTGACGATACTGTTAAGATACTTCAAGGTATTAAAGACAGATATGAAGACTTCCATAAGGTAAGATATTCCGATGAGGCATTAAGGGCTGCGGCAGAATTATCGAGCAAATATATTAATGACAGACATCTCCCTGATAAGGCAATTGATGTAATTGACGAAACAGGTTCATACTGTAGAATTTATAATTCTATGCAGGATGAGATCATTGAAATCAATACAGTGGATATTGAGAGAACAGTCGCAGGTATGGCAAAACTCCCTGAGAAGAGTGTTTCATCCTCTGAGAAAAACAGATTAAAAGACCTCGCTCTTGATCTGAAAAAAGAGATATTTGGTCAGGATAATGCTATTGAACTTGTTGTTAATGCCGTAAAACGAAACAGGGTTGGTTTTGGAAATCCTTTAAAGCCCATAGCCTCACTCCTTTTTGTCGGACCAACAGGCGTTGGTAAAACCGAACTTGCAAGGCAGCTTGCTTTAAATCTTGGAGTTGCGCTTCATAGATTTGATATGAGCGAATATCAAGAGAAGCATACTGTTGCAAGACTGATTGGAGCGCCACCGGGATATGTCGGCTATGACGAGGGGGGACTCTTAACTGAGGCTATAAGAAAAACGCCTTATGCTGTCCTATTGCTTGACGAGATAGAGAAAGCACATTCTGATATTTTTAATACGCTTTTACAGGTAATGGATTATGCAACCCTTACCGACAATACTGGCAAGAAGGCTGATTTTAGAAATGTAATAATTATTATGACCTCAAATGCCGGCGCAAGAGAAATCGGTAAACAGCAGGTCGGTTTTGATGAAAGGCGTGTAAAAGAGGATGCAATAGATAAGGCTGTGGACAGATTCTTCTCGCCTGAGTTTAGAAACAGGCTTGACGGTGTCGTTACATTTAACGATTTGTCTGAGGATATAATCCTTGATATAGTTGATAAAGAGATAAATTTTTTCAGCGCACAGCTTAAAGATAAAAATGTTACGCTTGAGGTTACACCTGAATGCAGAATGTGGCTGGCTAAAAAGGGGTATTCCAAAGAGTTTGGTGCGCGGCAGATCGGACGCCTTGTACAGGATAAGTTAAAAGGATTTTTTGTTGATGAGGTACTCTTTGGGAGTCTTTCCGAGTCAGGTCACGCTGTAGCTTATGTGGAAGATAATGTAATAAAAATAAAAGTGGTTTAACAAATTGATTCTATGTCGGTTTACTATATTGACAATGATCCTATTTTCCCGCCTGTAGAATTTTCCAATGAAGACGGCATACTTGCAGTAGGAGGCGACCTGTCTCCGGGAAGACTTATTGAAGCATATACCAACGGCATATTCCCCTGGTACTCATCGGAAACGCCAATATTATGGTGGTCGCCTGATCCGAGATTTGTCATTTATCCGGGCGGGGTAAAGGTGTCTAAAAGTATGAGACAGGTTCTTAGAAGGAATATATTTGATATAAGGTATGATACGTCTTTCAGGGACGTAATTACAGCTTGCAGCGGAGAGAGGAAGCATGAAAAGGGGACATGGATTACTCCTGAGATGATAGAGGCATATATAACACTTCATAATCTCGGCTTAGCTCATTCTATTGAGGCATGGCATGACGGTAAACTCGCAGGCGGACTTTACGGCGTTTCAATCGGGAAAATGTTTTTTGGAGAATCTATGTTTTCATTTGAGAGCAATGCCTCAAAAGCGGCTTTTATTGTTTTAGCGGATAATCTTGCTAAGCTTGGATTCGATTTAATAGACAGTCAGGTATATACAAGGCACATGGAGAGTCTCGGCGCGTTTGATATGGATAGAAAGAGTTTTATTAAAATAGTTAAAAAATCCGTTAAAAAAGAGACCATATGCGGCAACTGGGGAAGATTGGGAGAATTTAGCGGTTAATGTGTAAATGGGTGGGATTAAAGTGGAATAAAGTATAATTACGCTGAGTTCGTTATAATTGTTTTATAATTTACTTGCAAAAAATTAATGGCTTTGATTTGTTTATTTTACATTTTTTTATTATCTTTGCAAAATGATATAATGATATAATAGAGTAAAAAATGACAGCGATAAACGAACTTTTGACTATAAAAGAAGCAAGTGAATGGGCAACAAACCATACTCACAAAATAGTTACAGCCTCTAATATATCTTATCTTATTCAATATGGGCGAATTAAGAAAATTGGAGAAAATGGTTCTACTCTAATTGAGAAACAAGATCTGATTAATTATTATCAATCATATAACGGACAGCGTGAAGTTTCATGGAAGAATCAACTCGGAAGCGATCTAAATTGGGCTTTATCGTTTGATCAATACAAGGAAGCAGAAACAACAAAGCATGTTCACCGACTTCACCCATACAAAGGCAAGTTTATCCCGCAACTTGTTGAGTATTTTTTGGATAGCCATATAGACAATTTTAAAACTGAAACATATTTTCAAACAGGTGACATAATTCTTGACCCGTTTTCGGGAAGCGGAACAACAATGGTTCAGGCTTGCGAACTTGGAATGAACGCTATTGGGATTGAGGTTTCGGTTTTTAATGCTTTGATTGGTAATTGTAAAGTTGCCAAGTATGATTTAACAGACGTTCAAAATGAAATCAACCGTATTTCAAAAGCGTTTAAAGAATTTTTAGCAAATTCACATACATTGACATTTGAGTCAAAACTGTTGCATGAATTATACGAGTTCAACAACAAATATTTTCCTGTTCCCGATTACAAATATCGATTAAGGCAAGGGGAAATCAACGAAACAAAGTACGGTTTGGAAAAAGAACGGGAATTTCTGCCTGTTTACAACAAACTTGTGGAAGAATATAATATAAAATTGCTGCAAGACAAAGCCGATAATTTTCTTGACAGATGGTATTCGCAGCATATTCGGGAAGAAATTGAGTTTGTGTCCAACGAAATCAAAAAGATTAAAAGTTTTGACACAAAGAAAATTATAAGCGTAATTCTTAGCCGCACTATTCGCAGTTGCAGAGCTACAACACATGCCGACCTTGCTACTCTTGTTGAACCTGTTACGACAACCTATTATTGTTCAAAGCATGGTAAAATTTGCAAGCCGCTTTTCTCAATGCTCAAATGGTGGGAGACATACTGTAAAGATACAGTAAAGCGTATTGAGCAATTTGACAAATTAAGAACGCAAACATTTCAGGTATGTTTAACTGGCGATAGCAGAACGATTGACATTATCTCAGAATTGAAAAAGAAAAATACTGCATTTGCAAAATTAGTAAAAAAGAAAAAGATTAAAGGCATTTTTTCCTCGCCGCCTTATGTTGGTTTGATTGATTATCATGAACAACATGCTTATGCTTATGATTTGTTCGGCTTTGAACGCAAGGACGATTTAGAAATAGGTCCGCTCTTTAGAGGTCAAGGTAAAGAAGCTAAACAAAGTTACATACGAGGGATTTCAGATGTTTTAAACAACTGTAAACGTTTTTTAGCAGATGATTATGATATTTTTCTTGTGGCAAACGACAAATATAATATGTATCCGACAATTGCAGAAAATGCAGGAATGAAAATAGCCAATCAGTTTAAACGTCCTGTATTGAATAGGACGGAAAAAGATAAAACGGCTTATTCGGAAAGTATATTTCATTTAAAAAGGAAATGATTATGAAATGCTATTGCGCAAGTTTTAATGTAGGAAACGTTGAAGTTTGGAGTTCTGAACTTTATTTAGAAAAAGAGTCTATTTTTACGGAAATAGAAAAATCTAAAGAAGAAATAGCAGAACGTATAGAATGTTTTTCTATCAATAAAGATAGAAAAACAATATACAAAATTTTAAAATACGCAATTTTAGATTTGAAAGAATTTGAAATGTACGAAAACAAAGAATACAATTTTGATTTTTTCATTATAGAACGACTTGTTTTGGAAAATTATAAACAAAAACAAAGAAATAATTATGGCATTTACACTCTATCAAAAAGAAAAAATATCTATTGAGGTAATTAAAACTTTGGTTTCACGATTTGAAAGTTTTCCAAAGGATGCTTCAAATAACAGAAATGCGCCATTTCATGAGGCATTTTTAAAAGCATTTTCCGATAAATTAGAAGACAATGTTTCCGATGTACCTTTTTTCATTAGTTTATCGAGTTGGTTACACGGGCTTAATACAACACTTGGACAAAGTTTTTTTGAAAATATTGCGCATATTCTTAGCAATGGAGAAAAACGAGAATATACTTCAAAAAAATTCGGCAACTTGCAAATAACAAAAATACAACAAGATACAATTACACAAATAATTAACAATTTAAGTACTTCCAGAAAATGTCCAAATTTACAGGAAGAAAACAGAAAATTGTTGAAAAAAGACGATTCTCCCAAAGTAGATGCCGATGATTTTTCGGCAGATGTTTTTTTTGAAGAGACTGATAAGATTGTTGCTATTGAGTTAAAGACTGTAAAACCTAACTCCGGAGGTATGAAAGGAGAAAAACAAAAGATTTTAGAAGGCAAAGCGGCATTGTTTCATTTGTTTCCAAATAAAAAAATTGATTTTTTCTTCGGTTTTCCATTTGACCCAACCGTAGATATTACAACAGAAAGCGCTACAAGTTATGATAAAACACGTTTTTTTAATTCAATAGTCAATGCTCATAAATTTTGTGCGTATGATGAATTTCTTATAGCAAGCGAATTATGGGATTTTTTATCAGGTGATAATAATACAATGGAAACAATTATTGAAATAATTAACAAAATAGCAACACCCGATTTTCTGTCGAAATTTCATTTATTACAGGATAATTCAAAAAGGACAAATACAGAATATCTGTTACAATTGACAGAATGGAATTTAATTTCTGAAAAGGAATTAATTATGAATGATATACCAATTCAAAAAAAACTAACAACAAGTAGTTTGAGAAGAATCTACAATAAAATGGTATTCGATAAAGACGGCAAATATAATTGGGAAAGATATAATGTTTTGAAAGAATTATTTTAACAAATTTGAACCTATCGGACATAAAGCAAAACAAAAAAATGAAGATTTTGATATTGCTTATGCTGCTTTAATAAATAAATTCACATTAGAATTTGCTAAAAAATTCTGCGACAAAGGTATTATTAATTGGCAAAAATTGTTAGAGTTTAACTCGGGTAGAAAAAATAAAAAGTAATTTTCTCGGCGGGAAAGGCGTTTATACTGAATTGCTTGACTGTTTTGAAAAGGCAGGAATAGAACTTCGACCCGAAATTGATGAATATTTTGCACGATATAAATAGATCATAGAGTATGTATTTAACCGGCAGCACGCCCAAAGCAGCATAGTTTTAAAGAATAAATTAAAACAATATAAATCAATTATTATTGACTTAAAACATATAAAGTATATTAATATATATTTAGTATTCATTTCATCAGAGAGGACTTATGAAAAAGGAATCGGTTATAGTAATTTTATTGTGTATATTAGTAACAATTCCTGAACTAAAAATTGCAGCAAAACCTGTAACGGTTAAAAGCGAAATAACGTCTGTAAAGCTTTATACAAACAGGGCAGAGATTACGCGCGTTTCAAAGATAAAATTAAACAGGGGCTCAAATATTGTTGAAGTAGAGGGGCTGCCTGATAATTTATATGACTGGTCTGTTAGAGGGAGCCTTCCTGAAAAATATAACGGAAAGATATTATCAATGGAGATAGCAAGGCAGGCGCTCCTTGAAAAGCGCAATAAAAAGATTATGGATATTGAGAAAAAACTCGAAGAGCTTAAGGATAAAGACTCGGAGCTTTCCGATGATCTTGCAAATATTATTTCACAAGAGGAGTTCCTTAATTCAATAAATGACTTTGCGAAGATAAGCGCATCAAAGGAACTTGTTACAAAACTCCCACAGACAGATACATGGGGCAGCACGCTCGATTTTACAAACAGTAAAAGAAAGAGTCTGCAAGGCGCTAAGAGAACCATACTAAGAAAGAGAAAAGATATTGCAGCAGAGATTCAAAAGTGGGAATTTGAACTCTCTCAGGCTGGAGGCCGTTCATATTTCGCAAACTTCAAAGCGCTGAATCAGGCTGTGGAAAAAAATACGTTAATGCCGCAGATGCAGCAGTATGGCGATTTGGCAGATAAGTATGCGCAGCAGAGAGGATTCCTCTCATCTAATTCATCGCAGATAGATATGGAAAAAAGGATTCTTCTTAACATATTCTCTGCAGATGAGGGTGAGACAAATTTTAATTTTACATATATGATACCTAATACATACTGGAAGATGAAGTATGATTTCAGGGCAAGTAAAAAAAAGGATGAGATTGAGATAGTTCTATACTCAGACATATATCAGAAGAGCGGTGAAGACTGGGACAACATAAACCTTACACTCTCTACGGGCGCGCCGCAAAACAACGTGATAGTCCCGCCAATACATCCATGGTATTTACGTATAATAAGAGAAGATTATAGGTCAAGTGAAAAGTTTGCTTTATCAAGGT
>JGI20171J29575_12612133_pt1 | contig 11886 bp, 10 predicted proteins | sample TergutNc150P4_FD_29575 | JGI IMG/M metagenome (IMG submission 29575)
TTCCTCTTGTAATAAAGAGTAAAAAATTAGATGATTTAAATAGCCTTCTTGGAGGTGAGAAGGTGATAAATGTGAAGCCTTTTAAAAAAATTAAGATTGGAGCCATTACTACTGGAAATGAGGTGTATTTTGGAAGGATAAAAGATAAATTTAAGCCTGTGCTAGAAGAGAAAGCTTTAGAATATGGTTGTGAATTTTTAGGTCAAGTTTTTTGTCCTGATGATAAGGAAGAGATAGTATCTGCAATTAGGGATTGGGAGAAAAAAGATGCTGAGATGATAATATGCACTGGTGGGATGTCTATAGATCCAGATGATATAACGCCTTCAGCTATTAAAGAAAGCGGCGCGAAGATCATATCTTATGGATCACCTGTTTTGCCAGGAGCGATGTTTTTAGTCTCCTATAAAGGAAACGTTCCCATAATTGGATTGCCTGGAGGAGCTCTATTTAATAAAAGGACAGCTTTTGATGTAATATTTCCTAAGATATTAGCTGGAGAAGAGATCACATTTTCTTATATCGCGGCATTAGGTCATGGCGGCTTATGCATGGAATGTTCTAAATGCGAGTTTCCTGATTGCGCATTTGGTAAGGGTTAAGGAGCTTATGAAATGAGTGAATTTATAAATTATGAGGATTATACAAATGAAAAGGTGATGCAGAATGTTTACGCATTTTGATAAAAACGGAAAAGCTATGATGGTAGATGTAACTGAAAAAAACAAGACAGATAGAGAAGCCTCTGCAGTTGGAGTTGTTAAGATGTCCAGGGAATGTTTTGACTTAGTAGAGCAAGGAAATATGAAAAAAGGGGATGTACTTGCACTGGCGAGAGTCGCTGGAATAATGGCATCAAAGAGGACTTCTGAAGCAATTCCATTATGTCACAACATTTCAATCACTTCATCTTCTGTTGAATTTATTCTTGGTAGGGAAAATTGTGAAATTCATGTAGAGGGAATAGTAAAAACTTGCAGTGAGACAGGAGTTGAAATGGAAGCATTGCATATGGTTGCGATAGCATGCTTAACCATATATGACATGTGCAAAGCAGTGGATAAAGAGATGGTAATATCAGATATACATTTAAATTATAAGCTGGGTGGAAAAAGTGGGACTTATAGATACTCTAAGTGAGGGGAAAACTAATGAGAGATAACCTTGGCAGAAAGATTAATTATCTGAGAATTTCAATAACGGACAATTGCAATTTAAGGTGCATCTATTGCATGCCTAAAGAAGGAGCTATTTATCATAAAGAAGAGGAAATGATATCTATAGATGAGGCTTCTAAACTTGTGAAGATCTTTAGTGAGCTTGGGATTGAAAAGGTGAGAGTAACTGGAGGAGAACCTCTTCTAAGGACAGGTGTCTGTGAATTAGTCAAAAATATGAGTTCCATTGATAGCATAAAAGAGATTGCTTTAACCACAAATGGAATTTTGCTGCACAATTATTTAGATGAGTTATATCAAAATGGACTTACTACGCTAAATGTTAGTCTAGATACGATAGATACTGAAAAATATAAAGAGATGACTAGAATTGGGAATGTACATAATGTTATAGATGCTATTAAAAAAGCTAAAAAATACCATCTAAAGGTAAAACTAAATTCTCTTATAATACGTGATTTTAATGAAGATGAAGTAGAATCACTTGTTGAATTCGCGATTCAAAATGAGGTTATCCTGAGATTCATCGAGCTAATGCCAATAGGATACGGGAAAAATTTAAAGGGCTTTAAAAATGAAGAATTAAAGAAGAGGATTGAAGAAAAATATAGCTTAATGGATTTTGATGATGATTCACTTGGTCCTTCTAAGGGTCCTGCGAAATATTATAGACTAGGCGAAACTGATCAATTGATTGGATTTATATCTCCTATTAGCAAATGCTTTTGTGAAACCTGCAATAGAGTGAGGATAACCTCTGATGGTAAATTAAAGGAGTGCTTATATTATGAAGGCAATCTTGATCTAAAAGAAGAATTGAGAATGGGAACAAGCGATGAAGAGATCAGGGAAAAAATAATTAAAGCCGTAATTTTAAAAAAAGATCAGCATAAATTTTTGGATAAAAAAAGATCAGAAGACTATGAGAAAAAAGACATGTCTATGATTGGAGGATAAAGATGGGAAAGATTTTAGCTATCTGTATCAGCAAGAAAAAAGGTGGACCTAAACATGAAGTAAATGAGATAGAACTAATTGAGAATTTTGGACTTAAAGAAGACGTTCATGGAGGTAATTGGCATAGACAGGTGAGTCTGTTGTCAAATGAAAAGATAGAAGATTTTAAAAAGAAGGGAGGTGTCGTCAGGTTTGGAAGCTTTGGTGAAAATTTAGTGATTGAAGGTATCGATCTTTCTATATTACCCATAGGAACAAGGCTTAAATGCAACGATGCTATCTTAGAAGTTACACAAATTGGTAAAGAATGTACAGCTAGATGTTCAATTTATTATTCTGTTGGTGATTGTATAATGCCAAGAGAGGGGATTTTTGCTAAAGTTATAAGTGGTGGAAAAATATATAAAGGTGATGAAATCGTAATGATATAATTGCGCTAAAAAATTTTTTTTTAATCAAAAAAATATTGTAAAGAGAAATAGAATGTAATATAATAAGATTGTAATAAAGTGAGGTAGGTAGGATGGATAATGCTGAAAGAATTGATATACTTAAATGCATAGCAAAAGGTATATCAACACATTTTGGCGAAAAGTGCGAGGTTGTAGTTCATGACTTATCGAAAGACTATGATAGCACTATAGTACATATTGAGAATGGATATATCAGTGGACGCCATGTGGGAGATTGCGCTTCAAACATCGTTTTAGAGCAGCTTGAATCTTTTAACGAACATCATGAAGATGAAGATGTAAAAGATAATTACAATTACTTAACTCAAACCAAAGATGGAAGGATTTTAAAATCATCATCGATTTTTATAAAAGATGATGATGGGAAATTGAGTTCAATCTTAGGAATTAACTATGATATAACGGATTTTCTCATGGCAGAATCAGTTTTAAGTTCTTTTACAAATAGCTCAGCAAGCAAAGAAGTAAAAGAAATCATTCCATCCAATGTAAATGACTTATTAGATATACTCATAAATGAATCTTATGAGTATGTAGGAAAACCAGTAGCTGCTATGACAAAAGAGGATAAAGTAAAAGCAATCAAGTATTTAGAAGATAAAGGTGCATTTTTAATTAAGAAATCTGGTGACAAAGTATCTAAATATTTTGATATATCAAAATATACTCTATACAATTATTTAGATAATTATAATTAAGGAGGTAAAAATGAGACAGTTAATTGATTTAACGATTAATGAAGAGAAGCTTGCAAAGACAGTTGAAAGGGCAAGGGAAAAGAACATTGTAATTCCTACCCTTCTGCAAATGAAAGATCCAAAGTTAATTTCTGACGATGTTAAAGAGAAACTTAAAGAGACTGGATTATGGGATGTTGATCCTATAAACTTATTCAGAATATCTTGGAAGAACGAACCGAAAGAAAAAGGTGGCTTGTATAATGAGGTGCCAAACTTTGTTGAGATACCTTCTAAAGTTTCTGGAGTTAGGGCTAGAATAGTTGCATTGAGTGGAAAATGGTTTCCAATCGGTGCTCATAAAGTCGGTGCAAGCTTTGCTTGTTTAGTTCCTAGGCTAGTGACAGGACAATTTGACCCTTCTTTCCATGAAGCAGTTTGGCCATCTACAGGAAATTATTGCCGTGGAGGAGCATATAACTCTGCACTTCTTGGATGCAAATCGATAGCTATTCTGCCTGAAAATATGAGCAAGGAAAGATTCGACTGGCTCAAAAAAGTAGCTGGTGAAGTGATCGCAACACCTGGCTCAGAGAGCAATGTTAAGGAAATATATGATAAGACTTGGGAATTAAAGAACACTCGCGATAATGTGATTATATTCAATCAATTTGCTGAACTTGGAAACCATCTATGGCACTATGAAGTAACTGGAAGTGCTATGTTAGATGTACTTAAGAGCTTAATGGGTCCGAATGATAAATATAGAGGAGTATGCCTTACTTCAGGATCAGCTGGAACTTTAGGAAGTGGAGATTATTTAAAAGATCAATTCCCAAACAGTAAGATAGCTGTAGGAGAAGCAGCTCAATGTTCTACGCTTTTAAATAATGGTTTTGGAGAACATAGGATAGAAGGTATTGGTGATAAACATGTACCATGGATACACAATGTAAAGAACACTGACCTAGTCATAGACGTAGATGATAATGATGCTCTTGGAATGTTCAGATTGTTCAACGAAAGCGAAGGTCAAGAATATTTGAGATCTATTGGAGCTGATGAAGAGACTATGAGCAAACTATCTTGGGTTGGAATATCCGGAGCAGCTAATATTATTTCAGCCATAAAATTTGCTAAATATTATGAATTGACTGAAAATGATATAGTATTGACAGTTCTTACAGATTCAGCAGCTATGTATGGATCAAGGCTTGAAGAGATGAAAGAAGCGAGGGGAAACAAGGACTACACTAGAGTAAATGCTGAAGTTGACCACAACAGGTATGTTTTTGGAGTTAAGACTGATTTCATGGAAGAACTAACTTATGCTTCAAAGAAGAGAATCCACAACTTAAAATATTACACATGGATTGAACAACAGATGCATGATATAAAGGAATTAAATGAACAATGGTATGATTATGACAACTATTGGGGAAAACTCCATACCATGGGCAAAGATTTAAATAAGCTTATTGAACAATTCAACGAGAGAGTCTCTTCAAAATAATGAGGTTTTTATGAATGAAAAAATAAAATGGGCAAAAAATAAATTGACAAGATCTTATCCTGAAAAAGAAATGAAGATAATGGAATTAAAAGAAGTTTTAAAAGCAAGAAGATTTCATAAGACTTTTTCAGAATATGCAGAAACCCCTCTGGTGGACTTAAAAAGTTTAGCTAAGCGTCTTTCAATTTCAAACATCTGCATAAAGGATGAATCTTTTAGATTTAATTTAAATTCTTTTAAAGCTTTAGGTGCATCTTATGCGATGGGAAATTATATCTCGAATCTTTTAAACAAAGATATAGATGAACTTGACTATGAAACGATTACATCAGATGAAGTGAGAAAAAAGCTCCCTGACATAACTTTTTTTGCAACGACTGATGGCAATCATGGAAGGGCAGTGGCATGGACAGCAAATAGATTAAAGCAGAAGATGATAGTTCATATGCCAAAGGGTGCATCGTTAACTAGGCTTAACAATATAAGAAAAGAAGGCGCAGAAGCAAACATCTTAGATTTAAATTATGATGATGCAATTAGATATACCATTAAAGAGGCTGAAAAAGTACCAAATGGCGTGATAGTTCAAGATACTTCTTGGGAAGGATATGAAGACATTCCAAATTGGATAATGCAAGGATATGGGACTACTGCTTTGGAAGCTTATGAACAGCTTAAAAAGATAGATATAGAAAGACCTACGCATATCTTCTTGCAGGCTGGTGTAGGATGTTTTGCGGCAGCAGCTCAAGGTTTCTTTGCAAATTTATATAAGGATGATCCTCCAACAGTTGTGATTGTTGAATCAAACAAAGCAGACTGTTATTATAAGTCGATAATTGCAAATGATGGTGAGTATAGAACCGTTGGAGGAGATATGGATACTATCATGGTTGGTCTAGCTTGCGGAGAACCAAACCCAACAACGTGGAATATCATAAAAAACAATAGTGAGTTTTACGTATCTTGTCCAGACTGGGTAACAGCGAGAGGCATGAGGATTCTTGGAAATCCTTTAAATGGAGATACTAGAGTCATTTCAGGGGAATCAGGTGCTGTTACATTGGGGCTTTTAACTTGCATCATGGAATTTGATGAATATGAAGATTTGAAAAACGAATTAAAATTAGATGAAAATTCAAAGGTACTGCTATTTAGCACTGAAGGAGACACATTTCCAGATAGATATAGGAGCATCGTTTGGGATTGTGAATATTAAGGAGGAGATTATATTATGAGTACCTACAATCCATATGAAAATTTTATTTCCACGATAATTAATGCTGCAAAAGTACTTGATATCCCAGAGAATGACTATATATCTATGCTTTATCCGGAACGAGAACTTAAGGTCAATTTCCCTGTAAAAATGGATGATGGGTCCGTGAAGATGTTCGAAGGTTATAGGGTTCAGCATTCCAGTTTACTCGGACCTTGCAAAGGAGGCATACGATATCATCAGAACGTCAATACAGATGAGGTAAAGGCACTTGCTGGTTGGATGACATTTAAATGTGCGCTGGTTGGTATTCCATATGGGGGTGCAAAAGGTGCTGTTAAAGTGGATCCAAGGATTCTCTCAATAGAGGAGTTGCAGAGGTTGACCAGACGATATATAACCATGATCCTACCGATTATCGGACCAGAGAAGGACATTCCGGCACCTGATGTTAATACAAATGCTGAAGTGATGGCATGGATTATGGATACATACAGCATGTTAAAAGGCTATGCTATTCCTGAAGTAGTTACTGGTAAACCAATAGCAATAGGTGGTTCTCTTGGTCGCCATGAAGCTACTGGACGCGGAGTTATGATCACAACTCGTGAGATTCTAAGTAAGATGGGAAAGAGCATTTCAAATGTAACAGTTGCTGTTCAGGGGATGGGGAACGTTGGAAGCATTGCTGCAAAGTTGATCTATAATGAAGGTGGACGAATCGTTGCTATCAGCGATGTATCTTGTGGTATCTATGATCCAAATGGTTTGAATATCCCTAAAATCATTGATTTCTTAGCGACTAAAGGCAACCTCCTCAAAGATTACGATGATGCTCACTTGCAGAAGATCAGCAATGCAGAACTTTTGGAATTGGATGTAGATGTGATTGTACCCGCAGCTCTTGAAAATCAGATTACTGAACAAAATGCCGCAAATATCAAAGCTGGTCTTATAGTTGAGGGTGCTAATGGACCAACTACAGTGAGCGCAGATGAAATTTTAGAGGAGAACGGCATTTTAGTTGTACCGGATATTCTTGCGAATGCTGGTGGTGTCATTGTATCTTATTTTGAATGGGTACAAAACATACAATCACTATTTTGGGATGAAGAAGAAATAAACAAACAGCTTAACAAGATTATGACAAAAGCAATAGATGCAGTCTACGCGCTTCATTCAGAAAAGGACTTATCCCTGCGAACAAGCGCATACTGTTTGGCTTTGGAAAGGATAGTAGATGCAAAACAAGCTCGTGCTATCTTCCCTTAAAATTTTATAATTATTATTTACAAGGAGGATTAAAAAATGGATTTTGAAAAGATCAAAAAAGCAGCAGAAGGTTACACTGAGGATATGACTAAATTTTTAAGGGACTTAGTTAGAATTCCAGGTGAAAGCTGTGGAGAAAAAGATGTTATTCTTAGGATAAAAGAAGAGATGGAAAAAGTAGGGTTTGATAAAGTGGAGATAGACCCTCAAGGGAATATATTAGGGTATATTGGCAGTGGAGAGACTTTAATCGCTTATGATGCTCACATCGATACAGTTGGGATAGGAAATATAAATAACTGGAAATTTGATCCATATGAAGGATACGAAGATGATAAAGAAATCGGCGGAAGAGGTACTTCAGATCAATTAGGCGGAATAGTTTCATCGGTTTATGGTGCAAAAATAATGAAAGATTTAGGTCTTATAAGTGATAAATATACGGTTTTAGTCACAGGAACGGTTCAAGAAGAAGATTGCGATGGACTTTGCTGGCAATATATAATAAATGAAGATAAAGTAAAACCAGAATTTGTCGTTATAACTGAACCTACTAATGGAAATATATACAGAGGTCAAAGAGGAAGAATGGAGATAAGGGTAGATGTTAGAGGAATATCTTGCCACGGATCAGCTCCAGAAAGAGGAGACAATGCTATTTATAAGATGGCTGACATACTTCAAGAAGTTAAAGCTTTAAATGATAAATTGCATTTTGATCCTTTCTTAGGAAAAGGTACTTTAGCAGTATCTGAAGTTTTCTTCACATCACCTTCAAGGTGTGCTGTAGCAGATAGCTGCGCAATATCAATAGATAGAAGGTTGACAGATGGGGAGACTTACCAAAGTGCTTTAGAAGAAATAAGAGCTCTTCCAGCTGTTAAAAAGTATGATGCGGTAGTTTCTATGTATAAATACGATAGACCTGCCTATACAGGGCTTGTTTATGAAACAGATTGTTATTTCCCGACTTGGGTGATTCCAGAAGATGCAAAACCAACACAAGCAATGGTTAAAGCCTTTGAAGGAATGTATGGAACACCAAAGGTTGACAAATGGACTTTCTCAACAAATGGAGTTTCCATAATGGGTAGATTTGGAATACCTTGCATAGGATTTGGACCAGGGAAAGAAGAAGAAGCTCATGCTCCAAATGAAAAGACATGGAAAGAAGATTTAGTAAGATGTGCTGCAGTATATGCTGCAATGCCAAGCATTTACGTTGATGAGGTGAAATAGATGGATTTGATTCAAAGCTTAAATAAATTAAATTTTAAAGATATGTACATGAACGATTTTTTCCTAACCTGGGAAAAATCTGCTGATGAAATTGAAGCTGTATTTAAAGTTGCTGACATTTTAAGAGCTATGAGAGAGAATAATATTTCAACGAAGATATTCGATTCAGGACTTGGAATTTCTCTTTTCCGTGACAATTCAACAAGAACTAGATTCAGCTTTGCAAGTGCTTGTAACCTATTAGGGCTTGAAGTTCAGGATTTAGATGAAGGAAAATCACAGATAGCTCATGGTGAAACTATTAGAGAAACAGCTAATATGATATCATTTATGGCTGATGTTATTGGAATTCGCGACGATATGTATATAGGAAAAGGCAATGCATATATGAGAGCAGTATCACATGCTGTAGAGGAAGGATATAAAGATGGAGTTCTTGAGCAAAGACCTACTCTAGTAAATTTGCAATGCGATATAGATCATCCAACACAAGTCATGGCTGATATGCTTCACATCATTCATCATTTTGGCGGAGCAGAGAATTTAAAAGGAAAGAAGATAGCTATGTCATGGGCGTATTCACCATCTTATGGTAAACCTCTCTCTGTTCCTCAGGGGATAATCGGACTCATGACTAGATTTGGAATGAATGTTGCTCTTGCGCATCCAGAAGGTTATGAAGTGATGGAAGATGTTATTAATATAGCATCGGATAACGCTGAAAAATATGGTGGATCATTCTCACGATCAAATTCAATGGAAGAAGCATTTAAAGATGCGGATATAGTTTATCCAAAATCTTGGGCTCCATTTGCAGCTATGGAAAAGAGAACTGATCTCTATGGAGATGGAAAATTTGATGAGATTAAAACATTAGAGAAAGAATTATTAGCGCAAAATGCTAAATTTAAAAACTGGGAATGCACAGAGGAAATGATGAAACTTACTAAGGATGGGAAAGCCCTTTATATGCACTGCTTGCCAGCTGATATTACTGGTGTTAGCTGCGAAGAAGGGGAAGTAGCTGCTAGTGTATTTGATAGGTATAGAATTCCTCTATATAAAGAAGCTGGATTCAAACCATATATAATAGCTGCAATGATATTCCTAGCTAAAGTAAAAAATCCACAAGACACCTTTAATGCATTGTTTAGCGCTAAAAAAGCCAGATTATTTGAATAATTAATATTTTGGACTTTATCGCTAAAGTTTAATTTGGCGATAAAGTCCATTAAAGGAGTTTATTATGAAGAAAAATAAAATTATGGTAGCATTAGGTGGAAATGCATTAGGAAATAATGCTGAAGAGCAAAGAGAATTAGTGAAAGATATGACTAAGCCAATTGTCGACCTGATAGAGGCTGGAAATATTGTCATCATTGCTCATGGAAATGGTCCGCAAGTTGGTATGATCAATCTCGCTATGGAAAATTATTCTAAATTAGAAGCAAAGACATCGTCAATTCCTTTTCCAGAATGTGTAGCTATGAGTCAAGGATATATAGGATTCCATCTTCAAAATGCTATAAGAGAAGAACTGTTGAATAGGAATTTAAACATACCAGTTGCAACCATAGTCACACAGGTTGTAGTTGATAAAGATGATAGCGCATTTAAAAATCCAACAAAACCTATAGGAGAATTCTATTCAAAAGAAGAATCAGATGAACTGTCTAAAAAAGGATATATAATGAAAGAAGATGCAGGGAGAGGCTATAGAAGAGTTGTGCCTTCTCCGGAACCTATAGATGTTGTAGAAAAGGAAATAGTTGAAACTTTAATTGAGAAAGGTCATGTTGTAATTACTGTCGGTGGAGGCGGAATTCCAGTTGTAAAAGAAGGAAATAAATTCATAGGCGTTCCTGCTGTAATCGATAAGGATTTTGCTAGTGCAAAACTTGCTGAAATTGTAGATGTAGATTATTTGATAATACTTACTGCAGTGGAGAAGGTAGCGATTAATTTTGGAAAACCTGATGTGAAATGGCTTGATGAATTGACAATTGAAGAAGCTAAGAAGTATATTGAAGAAGGACATTTTGCACCTGGATCGATGCTTCCTAAAGTGCAAGCGGCAATGAATTTTGCTGGATCAAAAAAAGGAAGAAAGGCTTTGATCACTTCTCTTGAAAAGGCTGCGGATGGGATACTTGGAAAAACGGGAACGAAGATCGTATTATAATTAGGTTTATAAAGAAGAATCCTGGAGGATCTTATGGAAGAAATAAAAATATTTAAAGGAAATATAATTTTCACGAAAGTACCAGATGCATTTGAAACAATAGAGAATGGATATATCATAGTTTGCAGTGGTAAAGTCATGGGTATTTATGCTTTTTTACCTAAAGAGTTTGAGAATATTGAGATTATAGATTATTCTAATAAACTGATCATACCGAGCTTCGTGGATTTGCACCTGCATGGTCCTCAATTTGAGAATACTGGACTTGGTATGGATAAAGAACTCTTGCCATGGCTTGAAACATATACATTTCCTGAAGAATCAAAATATAAAGATGTAGAGTATGCAAAGAAAGTATATCCAAATTTTATAAAAGAGCTGTGGAAAAATGGTACTACAAGGTGTGTTGTTTATGGAACAATTCATAGAGAGTCAACAGAGTTTCTAGCTGATTTGTTTATAGAAAATGGTTTTGGCGCATATGTGGGAAAAGTTAATATGGATAGAAATTCTCCTGATATACTCGTAGAATCAACTGATGAGTCTCTTTTAAATACAGAGATGTTTTTAAAAAGATACTATAATTCATCAGATAGAGTGAAACCAATAATAACCCCAAGATTTGTTCCGACTTGTTCTGAAGATTTGATGTTAGGGTTGTCTGATTTAGCTAAAAAATATGATGTACCAGTTCAATCTCATCTATCAGAAAATAGAGGAGAGATTGCTTGGGTGAAAGATCTTCATCCGGATTGTAAAAATTATTCCTCTGTCTATGATAAGTATGGTCTATTTGGAGGAGAGATAAAAACCGTAATGGCTCATTGCGTTCATTTAGATGAGGATGAAATTGAATTATTGAAGAATAGAGGCGTTTTTGTAGCGCATTGTCCTACATCTAATTTAAACGTTTATAGTGGGATTGCTCCTATTAAAAGATATATGAGTTTAGGTATTGATGTGGGTATTGGGTCCGATATATCAGGTGGACATACTTTATCAATTTTAGAATGCATGGTTTCGGCTATTCAGAGTTCTAAAATGTACCATGTCTATATTGATGATAAATATGGCATGTTATCGACTAGCGAAGCTTTCTATCTCGCTACAAAAGGCGGAGGGAAGTTTTTTGGCAGAGTAGGAAGTTTTGAAGAGGGGTATGATTTTGATGCACTT
>JGI20171J29575_12612132_pt1 | contig 11876 bp, 10 predicted proteins | sample TergutNc150P4_FD_29575 | JGI IMG/M metagenome (IMG submission 29575)
CTTCCTCCCTAAAAAACCTTCCTTGCATCTCCATGACCTTCACTCCTTCCCCGCTCTTCCCTGTTCTTAATCGTCGAACTCACGTTATTAAAGGAAATTGACCCTTTGCAATCTGTCTGTTTCTCCGGCCACCGCCCTGACCGTCTGCCGGGCCAAGGCAGCCCTGACGAACCCGAGACGCAAAGGCTTCTCGCCGCGCTGCGGGAACGGGTGGAAGACGCGATGAAGCGCGGCAAGGATACATTCCTCCACGGCATGATGGCGGGCTGGGACTTGCTGGCGGCGGAACAAGTGATTGCGATCAAGGAGCGGCATCCGCATATCCGGCTGGTCACCGTCATGCCCTATTGTAAAAACTTCTTTTTCCGCGAGAACTGCTGGACGGACGAATGGGTGAGGCGGGCAAAGGAAATCTGCGTGCGGCATGATATGTTCATAAGCGTGGCGGGGCAGTACCGCAAAGGCGTTTACTACGAGCGCAACCGTGTTCTTGTCGACCACGCCTCCGAGCTGATTTGCTATTGGGACGGCGGCACGGGCGGCACGAAACATACCGTTACGTATGCGCGGAGCAGAACGTTAGCCATCCACAATCTGTTTATTCCCCCAAGGTCTGTGGACATGGCCCGAAATGCCCGCATTTGGCTGGATTTTTATATAAGCTAAGGCGGAGCGGGCCGCCGCGCCGGCCGCGGGCAGCGCGGTATCGCGGAGAAAGCCAGCCGAAGACGGGCTGATAGTATTTTGCGGTTGCGTTCATAAGCCCTAGGCCTCCACCCCGGGGAACAGCACAATCTTTCCCACCCGGCTCCCGGTCACCGCCTCAATCGCGGGGAGAGCCTTGATGGCGGCGGCCTTTCCCGCGCCAAACAAAGGGATCAGGGTATCGCGGCCCAGTACGCCCTTGCCGGGCGCGTATCCGCCGACGTTTACCACGATGTCCGCGCTGGGGGGCGGCGCGGCGACCATCGCGTGCGCGCACAGCGCCTGGCCGGCGGCGCGCGTCTCATGCCGGCCGCACCCGGCGTCCAGCACGCGCACGCAAATGACGTGCTCCGCGCCCATAGCGCGGAGGATGGACGGCAGCGCGCCGCGGAGCTGGCCCCCGCCGCAAAGCCTGTGCCCGCGCCAAGACATGGGCGGCAATACGCCGGGCGCGGCCATGGCGCAGCGCACCGCCGAGGCGACCAGCGCCTGCCGGCTCCACGGCCTGGGATCAGGCCGGATGGGCAGCATGGACGACAAAATCTGCACCGCGCCGGTTTCCAAATCAACGGTCGGCATGGCCAGCGGATACGTATCGCGCAGCAGCGTGTCTTCAAACTGGCCGCGCAGCCGCTTGTTCAGCGCGCTGCTTCGCAGGGCCGCGCTGCTTCGCAGGGCCGCGCCGAATTTTTTGACGCACGATTCTTGCAGCATGTCACAGGCAGCCAGCGCCGCGACCAGCGCCCCCGCGCCGCACCCGGCGAACATCATAGGCCGGACGCCCATCTCCATAAACTGAAGCAGGGCGCCCACCTGCGCCGCGCACCTTGCCCCGCCGCCCTCCAGAGCGATTCCAAGCCGCATCGACATGCTTTTGCCCTCCTACCGCACGCTCCTCATCCCCTGCACCATCGTATGCGGCAATTTTTCATGAAATTTCTGTTTTTTTGTTGGGAAGCAAATCGGGGGCTAGCTCGTTTTGTCGGTATATGGTATAATAAAAACGGTTCTGCATGAATCCATAAAAAGGACGGTATCCCTTGCCAAAACTTGAGCGCGCGAGCACGCCGCGGCGCAGGCGGCCAGACTCCATAAAGCCGGCAAAAAGAGGCACGCCCATTCGAAACGGCCTCTTGCTGCTGATTTTCGCCGTGATGATCACGGTGATGGTGATCATTCTGCCCAGCGAACCCGCAAACCACCCGGCGACGGTGCTCGCGCCTGAGGGCGAAGCCGCCGTGGAGGCCGGACAGCCGGCGGACCTTCCCCTTCGCATTACCGAGATCATGTCCTCCAACAAGCATGGCTATCCGGACGAGCGCGGCCTGTATTCGGATTGGGTTGAAATCCACAACATAAGCGATGCGCCCGTCAGCCTAAAGGGCGTCGGCCTGTCAGACAGAGGAGACCGCATCAAGTTCTTATTCCCGGAGATGGAACTGGAAGCGGGCGGATATATTGTCGTGTTTTGCGATGGAACGAACAAGACCGATCCCAAAGAGCCGTTTCACGCGCGGTTTCATCTCTCCGCCCTGGGGGAAACCGTATATCTTTATGACCCCAACGGAATGGTATTCGATTCCGCAGAGGCGCCGCCGCTGTATTCAGACGCAGGCTATGCGCTGGCCAAAGATGGCTGGGCCGTGACGGAGCGGATCACGCCCGGCTATCCAAACGACGAGGCGGGCTATGAGGCGTTCCGTTCCTCTTTCGTCGCCTCGGCGAACGGGTTGGTGCTGAGCGAAATCTGCGCCGCCAACCGCACGCTCTTGACGGATGAGGACGGCGAAAATTCCGATTGGATCGAGATATACAACGGCGGCAGCGTGCCGGTGGACCTATCCTATTTCGCGCTGAGCAATAACGAGGCCAAGCCCCTTAAGTGGCGGTTTCCGCCGGGGTCGGTGGTGCAGCCCAATGAATTCTACGTCGTATTCGCGTCCGGTAAGGACCGTCCCGGCGGGGAAGGGAACCTGCCGCATACCAACTTTGGCCTCGCGGCGGAAGGCAAAACGGTTCTCCTGTCCGATTTTCTGGGCCGAACCGTGGACAGGATCACATACGATAATTTAGGCAAAGACGAATCCTATGGCCGTGTGCCGGGCGACTTTAGCACGTGGGAGGTCTTTAGGCAGCCCACGCCGGGCCTGCCAAACACCCGCCAAGGCGCGATGGAGATGGACAGGCGCATGCGCGCGCGCAATGAGAGCGGCGTGTTTATCTCCGAGGTAGCCACGGCCTGCATGGGGCTGCAAACGCCTTTTGGCCCCATGTCCTACGATTGGATTGAGCTGTTTAACGCGTCGAAAGAACCGGTTGACCTGACCAACTGGGGGCTTTCCGATGACGTGGGCCGCCCCCGCAAGTGGCAGTTCCCGGAGGAAACAATTGTTGAGCCGGGGGAATATCTGCTGGTTTTCGCCAGCGGGCTGACGCAGCGCCCCCCGGGGGAAACGGATACGCTGCACGCGGGATTCAGCCTGAGCTCGCAGGGCGAGGCGGTGGTGTTCTGCGACCCGCGGGGCCACGTGCTGGATAAGCTGGTCGTCCCAAGGCTCGCGATCAATAATTCCTACGGGCGCGATTTTGACCAGGGAGGTCTTTTTTATTATGAGAAACCGACGGCCGGCAAAAGGAACACGGCGCAGGGCTATTTAGGCTATGCCGGGCAGCCGGTGATCGAAACAAAAAGCGGCCTGATCACGCGGCCGACCGCCGTTACGATTTCCGCGCCGGCGGATGTGGCTGTCCGCTACACGCTGGACGGCGCCGAGCCCGCCGGGGGCGTCGGCCAGGCGTATACCGGCCCCATCATCGTGCCGGATAGCGCCGTGGTTCGCGCGCGGGGGTTTCGGGAAGGGTACATACCCTCTGAAATCGTCACGAAAACGTATTTGTTTAACGCCTATCATATCCTGCCGATCATCGCTGTGACCGTGGACCCGGACGACCTGTGGGACCCTCTCACAGGCATTTACGCCGACGGCGACGGGGATACCTTTGAGGTACATCCGTTCCAAAAGGCGACGTACTATCAAATCAACAAGACGCGCGCCATGCGCGAGCGGCCCGGGTACTTCGAGCTTTTCTCCGCCGAAGGCGAACCGATCCTGGACCAGGGCGCCGCTATACAGCTGCACGGAAACTTTAGCCTGGACCTTGCGCAAAAAAGCTTTCGGATCACCGCCAAGCCCAAGTACGGTTCCTTCTCGTTTGCGTACCCGTTCTTTGACGACCGGCCATACGGCGAATACCGGGGCCTTATCCTGCGAAACGGGGGCGTCGAGGGCTCCTATACCAGAATCGTCGACGCGCTGACGGCAAAAATTGTCGATTGGACGGACTCGACGCTGCTGACCATGGCGTCAACGCCCGTGATCGTCTACCTTAACGGCGCGTACTGGGGCCAGTATGAGATCCGCGAGCGCATCAACAAGTACCATGTCGCCATGGCCGAAGGCTGGAGCGATCCGGAGGATATGGATTTTATCAAGGCCAACAATACCGTTCTCAGCGGCTCGTTTGACAACTATAGAGCGCTCTTTCATTTCATCAGCGGCAATGATCTGAGCAATCCCGCCGCGTTTGAGACGCTCATGAACTGGATAGACATGACCAATTACTTGGATTTCATGATTTTTGAGACGTACTTTGGCAATACGGACACGCTGAACATCAAGTTCTACCGGCAGCATAGGCCGGACGCGAAGTGGCGCTGGATTTTCTTTGATCTGGACTGGGGTTTCTGGCAGCGGGATACGAACGGCTTTAAAACTTGGCTCAAAGAAGAAGGAACAGGCCCCATGAACGGCGACGGCTGGCTTATCCGCGCGATCTTGCGCTCGCCGCAGGGGAAAGATATGTTCCTCCGGCGCTATGGAGAGCTGTGGCCCTATCTGACGGACGCGGACCGGATCATCGCCCTGATTGACGAGATGGTAACGGAGATGGAGCCTGAGATGGGCCTGCACTTCAACCGCTGGGCAGGGCAGACGCGGCCTGCCGTCGCTATAGATCCCTATCTCGCGCGCGATAACGCCATAGGCTATTGGCGTAGCAGGATCAACCGCCTGAAGAACATCGTCCGCGGCCGGCCGTACTACGTTTGGACACAGGCCAAGGAGTGGTTTTCGCTGACGGATGAGGAAATGCTCGCGTACTTTGGCCCCTGTCCGGCGCGGACGGAAGATATCTATTAAATACACCAAAACGAGGAGGTTCTCCCATGAACGAATCGCTTTCCGCCAAGGACCTGATTAAAAGCAGCGTGCTGGACGCCGTCTCTCAGCAGTTTACGACGCTTACGCCGCTGAAAATGGTTATCGCGCTGCTGGTGGGCTTTGCCGTTGGCGTGATCATCGCGATGGTATATCGCCGTTCCTACCGCGGCGTGCTGTATTCGCCCTCTTTCGCGCTCACGCTCGTCATGCTCACGCTCATTACCACGCCGGTGGTCATGTGCATCAAGTCGAACATCTCGCTTTCCATGGGCATGGTCGGCGCGCTGTCTATCGTGCGTTTCCGCACGGCGGTCAAGGATCCCATGGACACGGCCTACATGTTCTGGGCGCTTACCATGGGCATTTTGCTCGGCGCGGAGATGTACCTCATCGCGCTGGTCGTGGTGCTGGGCATCGCGGTGATCGTGCTGCTGATGACCTTCGTGAAACTGCCCTCCGCCACGAGCTATCTGCTGGTGCTGCACTATGACGAGAGCGCCGCGCAGGCCGTGGACAGCATGCTCTCCCGCGTGAAGTACCGCCGCCTGCGCTCCAAGACCGTCACGCAAAACGGCGCGGAGATGACCGTCGAGGTGAGGCTGACCGAGCGGCAGGATGTCATTAGCCAGATGCTGGACATTGACGGCGTGTACGACGCCACGCTCGTGGCGTGCCAGAGCGAGGCGGGCGTCTGATATGGCTCACCCTTCCGTCCGCCACGAGCTGAAGTTTTTCATCAACTATGGCGAGTATGTGCATCTAAGCCGCACGCTGGACTATGCGCTCAAAAGGGATCCGGCGGGGGACGAGTATAACGATTACGCTGTCCGCTCGCTTTATTTTGATACGGTTTTTGACGATTTTCTGCAGGAGAAAATCAGCGGTATCGGCGACCGCAGGAAGTACCGCATCCGCATCTATAATTTTAAGGATAAGCAGATCAAGCTGGAGCGCAAGTCAAAATTTGGCGACCTGATCACCAAGGACGGCATTGAAATCCCCCGGGATTTGGCCGAGCAGCTGATCGCGTGCGATCCAACAGGCCTGGACAGAACAGGCATACCCTTGCTGCACGATATGTTCCGCGAGATGAAGACGTGCCTCCTGCGCCCCACCGTGATCGTGGACTATATCCGCGAGGCGTATACCCATCCCGCGGAGGAGGTGCGAATTACCTTTGACAAAAAGCTGCATACGGGCGTTACGCAGACGGACCTGTTCAACCGCTACCTGCCCACAATGCCCGCGCTGGACGATAACCTCATCGTGCTGGAGGTGAAATTCAACCGCGTGCTGCCGGATTATATCCGGACCCTGCTGTCGGCGGCCACGGCGGAGCGCCTGGCCATCTCCAAATACGTTATCTGCCGGCGGTTTGAGGGAAAGGAGTATTGAGTATCAGTACGCCTTTACGGCCGGCTGAAGGGGAATCTCGCGGCTTTTTTTCGAATTTTTTCCTATGATGATTGTTTCGCCGCGCTTTGTTTTACCGCCGGTTCGTGCTATAATAATTGGCGCTAACCGCGAAATCCGCCAAAAACACGAAGGTGCTGATCGGTTGGCGAAGGTAGAAAGGCCATTATGCTTTACTGTCTGTTAACAAGGGGAGCCTTTAGATGAGGATCATGGTATGCAGGGACAAGGCGGCGCAGGGCGAGGCGGCGGCAAGCCTTTTTGCCGCGCAGATTTTGCGCAAGGCGGACAGCGTGCTGGGCTTTGCCACGGGCTCCACGCCCCTGATGACATACGCCGCGCTTGCCGGGCTTTGCGAGCGCGGCGCCGTGGATTTTTCCAAAGCGCGCACGTTCAATTTGGATGAATACGTCGGCATGGACCCCTCGCATGAGCAGAGCTATTCCCGCTTTATGGCGGACAACCTGTTCTCCAAGGTGAACATCCCGCGGGAAAACTGTCAGCTGCCCAACGGCAACGCAAAGGATATGGACGCGGAGTGCGGCCGCTATGAGGCCGCCATTGAGGCGGCGGGCGGCATCGACCTGCAGCTGCTGGGCATCGGCCACAACGGCCATATTGGCTTTAACGAGCCAAGCGGCCATTTCGCGCGGAAAACGCATTGCGTTACCTTGACGGAAACGACTATCGAGGCGAACAAGCGCTTTTTCGCTTCCGCCGGCGAGATGCCGCGCCGCGCGCTGTCCATGGGCATCGGCACGATCATGAAGGCGCGGGGCATTGTGCTCGTCATCCATGGGGAAGATAAGGCGGATATCACCGCCAAGGCGATCAGGGGGCCGGTTACGCCCAGCGTGCCGGCCAGCATTTTGCAGTTCCATCCGGATGTGACGGTTATTTTGGACGAGACCGCGGCGGCGAAGCTGTAGAAGGAGCGAAAGATTATGTTGCGAAAAGTCAATCTGAAAGCGGCCGCCCATGCTGCGGAAAAGCTGTACGTACTTGAGGGTACCCTTACGAAAGAAAACAGCGGGGATTTATACGAAACGTAGGAACGGCCCCCGGCATCCGTCTTCACTCTATCTCCTGCTCAAGTTCCCGGAATTCTTTGGTGTCAAAAAATTCGGCGATGCTGATGTCCAGCCCGTCGCACAATTTTTTGATGGTGGTAATATAAATGTCTTCCCGCGAGGGTTCCAGCATGCTATAGACGGTGGAGGGTGTTACGCCGGATCTGGTCGCAAGCTCATTTAGCTTTATACCCGCCTCTTCACAAAGCATCAGAAATCTTTCTACGATTAGCTGCTTAATTCGCAATATGGCCACCTCATGCTGAATATACAAATAATTACGTGCCTGCGTATACGCAATATCGTAATGTTTGCTATGATCTGCGCATGTCTGTATTATGCCAATGAGGTGAAAAAATTATGCGAACAAAGCCGCCGGCCTGTTGTTTCACCGGTCACAGAAACATTCCTGTGGAACAATATGAGGCGGTGCAAAAGCGCCTTGAAGTGGAAATCGTGGGCCTCATCCACCAAGGTATATCTTGTTTTTATACAGGCGGCGCGCTGGGGTTTGATACGATGGCCGCGCTTGCCATTCTAAAGCTAAAGCCGGAGTTTCCACAGATCCTTTTCATATTGGCGCTGCCATGCGAGGAGCAGACAATGGGATGGACGCCGGAGGATGTAAAAATATACAACCAAATCCGCGAAAAAGCGGATAAGGTTGTATATACTTCAAAATGTTATTATACCGGCTGCCTGCATAAGCGCAGCCGGTATCTGGTGAATCAAAGCGTGGTCTGCGTCTGCTACCTGACAGAAAACAAGGGCGGTACGGTTTACGCTGTTTACTATGCGAAAAGAAGGGGGCTGCGGGTGATCAATCTGGCGTTATAACCCGCCTTCCCCTTGCAAACGCGTAAACCGCCGTTTACGCGTTTATTTTCAGCGGCTCTGCGCCCATCAGCGCCACGCTGACCGCGTCCGGCTGGCTTGCGCCAATATACAGCGTGAACCCGCCGTCTTCCCGAACGCGCTCCCCCTCGTCGTTTACGCTGGTAAACGCTTGCGGCGCGATGGCGAGGCTTACCCGTTTTCGCTCGCCCTTTTTCAGCGCGATGCGCGTGAACGCGCACAGGCAGGGATTGGGCGGGGCGAAGCGGCTGTTCAGTTTGATGTATGCCTGCACGACGTCTTCCGCGTCCATGCCGCCCGTATTCTCCACGGTGACGGTCACGCGGCCGTCCGCATACGCGGCGCCGCTGTAGGCAAAGCGGGCGTAGCCCAGGCCAAAGCCAAAGGGATACAGGGCTTTGCCCCCGTAATAGCGGTAGGTGCGGTTTCGCATGCTGTAGTCCGTAAAATCCGGCAGGTCCGCCGCGCTGTGGTAGAAGGTGACCGGCAGTTTGCCTGACGGCGACACTTTGCCAAACAGGAGTTCGGCAAGCGCCGTGCCGCCCGCCTGGCCGGGATACCCTGTCCACAGGACGGCGCTGCCTTCCGTGACGCGCATGGCGCTTCCGGCCGCCAGAACCGTTACCACGGGTTTGCCCGCGGCAAGCACGGCGCTGAGCAGCGTCCGCTGGCATTCCGGAAGCTCCAGGGTGTTTTTGTCGCCGGAGGAGTATTCGTTGCCCGTATCGCCTTCCTCACCCTCCAGGGTGGCGTCCAGCCCTACGCAGAGTATAACCACATCCGCATGTTCCGCCATGCCCACGGCTTCCGCGATGCGGTCGTCCGGCTGGCTTAAACCGCTCAGGCTCTTTTTGTACAGGTGGCACCCCTCGCTGTAGAGCACGCGCGCCTTGCCGCCGCAGGCCGCGCGAATGCCTTCCAAGAAGGTGACATAGCGCGAGGAAGCGCCGTTATAGTTGCCATACAGGCAGGGCCGGCTGTCCGCGTTGGGGCCGAGCACCGCGATGGTCTTGAGGCTATCCATACAAAGGGGCAGCACGCCGTCGTTTTTGAGGAGCACCATGCTTTTTCGCGCGGCTTCCAGCGCTAAGGCCGCGTTTTTGTCCGTATCGAACGCCAGCGGGTCAATGGCGTCATACTCGCAGTCGTCCGCGAACAGGCCCAGCAGGAAGCGCGTGGTAAAGGCGCGCTCCGCGGCCAGGGTGATCTGCGCCTCCGTGACAAGCCCTTCCCGCACGGCCTGCATGAGGTGCAGATAGGTATTGCCGCAGTTGAGATCGCAGCCGTTTTGAAGCGCCAGGGCCGCGCTTTCGGGCGCGGTGTCCGTGACGTGGTGCTGCGTGTGAAAGTCGCGAATGGCCCAGCAATCGCTGACCACATGGCCTTCAAAGCCCCACTTGCCGCGCAGGATGTCCAAGAGCAGGGTCTTGCTGCCGCAGGCCGGCTCGCCGTTGACACGGTTGTACGCGGGCATGACGGCTTCGACGCCCGCCTCCTTCACGAGGGCTTCAAAGGCGGGGAGGTACGTCTCCTCCATATCCTTTTTGCTGGCGATAGCGTCGAAGGAATGGCGTATGGCCTCCGGCCCGGAATGCACGGCATAGTGCTTGGCGCAGGCCGCTGTTTTCAGGTATTCGCCGTGGCCCTGCAGGCCCTTGACAAACCGCACGCCCAAGCGAGCCGTCAGATGGGGATCCTCGCCGTAGGTTTCCTGGCCGCGGCCCCAGCGCGGGTCGCGGAAGATGTTGATGTTGGGCGACCAGAACGTCAGGCCCTTATAGATATCGCGATCGTCATGGCGCGATTGCAGGTTGTATTTGGCGCGGCCCTCGTCGGCGATGACGCGGGCGACTGCCTCATGAAAATCCTCGTCAAAGATGGCCGCCAGGCCGATGGCCTGCGGGAATACGGTGGCCGTGCCCGCGCGCGCCACGCCGTGCAGCGCTTCGTTCCACCAGTTGTACGCCGGTATGCCAAGCCGGTCAATGGCCGGCGCGTCATAGCGCAGCTGCGACGCCTTTTCTTCCAGCGTCATCCGCGCGACAAGCGCGCGCGCGCTTTCCCTGGCCTCTTGCCTGTTCATCGTGTATTCCTCCCGACAATATTCATTAATAAGGCGGCATAAACTGTTTCCAACACATCGCCATAGCCCCATGGGGCCCTCTCCAAGCGCTTTTACAAGGCGGACAGCGTCACGAAAGAATCCCTCAGCGCGGGATACAGCGCGCGGTACGCCCGGTAGCCCTTGTCATAATACGCGCTCGCCCCGGGCCTTGGGCTTTGGGCGTCGCCGCACCTGATGAGCTGCCCGCATGCGGTGCGCACGTCTGGGTACAGGCCTGTGCCAACGCCCGCCAGAATGGCCACGCCAAGCGTCGGCCCTTCGGAGGTGAGCGCCGTGCGAACGCCCATGGTAAACATATCCGCGATCATCTGCCGCCAGAGCGGGCTTTTCGAGCCGCCGCCGCAGGCAAGCATCTCCCTTGGCGTGACGCCCATGCCGGAGAGGATGGTGAGGCTGTCGCGCAGCGCGTAGGTAACCCCTTCCATGACGGCGCGCATCAGGTCGCGCCGCGTGTGCATGGCCGAAAGGCCGATGAACGCGCCGCGGCAATCCGGGTCCAGATGCGGCGTTCGCTCGCCCATCAGGTAGGGGAGGTAGATAAGCCGGTTCGCGCCGATGGGCGATTGCGCGATGGCCTCGTTCATCAACACGTAAGGGTCGGTACCCATGGCTTCCGCCGCCTGTATTTCCGCGGCGCAGAACGTGTCGCGCAGCCACTTGAGCGATAGGCCCGCGGATTGGACGACGCCCATCACGTGCCACGCGCCCGGCACCGCGCAGCAGAACGTGTGCACGCGGCCCTTGGGATCAATGCACAGCCCGTCCGTATGCGCGAATACCACGCCGGAGGTGCCGACGGTCGTAAACGCGCGCCCGTCCGCGACCACGCCCATGCCGACGGCGGCGGCGGCGTTATCGCCCGCGCCGCCCACCACGGCCGTCTTTTCCGAAAGGCCGGTGAGCGCGGCGGCTTCCCTGTGGATATGGCCCGTCACCTCGGGGGATTCATACACCTTGCCCAGCAGGGAGGGGTTAATCTCAAGGGCGTCCAGCACCTCCCGCGACCAGCGGCGCTTTGGCACGTCAAGCAGCTGCATGCCGGACGCGTCCGATACCTCGGTGGCGAACTCGCCCGTGAGCTTATAGCGCAGGTAATCCTTGGGCAGCAGAATGTGGCGGCAGGCGGCATAGGTATCGGGCTCATGTTTTTTGACCCACAGGATCTTGGACGCGGTAAAACCGGTCAGCGCCGGGTTGGCGGTGATTTCGATGAGCTTTTCCGCGCCGACCCTCCGCGTGATGTCCTCGCACTCCGCGCCGGTGCGCTGATCCGCCCAGATGATGGAGCGGCGGAGCACCTCGCCTCTTTCCCCCAGCATCACCAGGCCGTGCATCTGGCCGGAGATGCCGATGCCCGCGATGGCCTCGGGCGGCACCCGGCTTTGTTCGAGCACGGCGCGCAGGGTTTGCACCGCGGCGTTCCACCAATCCTCCGGCGCCTGCTCCGCCCAGCCGTTTTTCGGCTGGTAGAGGGGGTATTCGGCGGCC
>JGI20171J29575_12612130_pt1 | contig 11856 bp, 2 predicted proteins | sample TergutNc150P4_FD_29575 | JGI IMG/M metagenome (IMG submission 29575)
GCATAATATGCGCCCCTACAATGAATGATTTCACACATGTTGTTTTACATCACATCAACATCATTTGAAACACGCCTTTACAGTTTTTCGGTAAGAGAATTGCGTGCACCTCAGGTGCTTTAGTGACTTAAGGATTGATAACAGCAATAAAAAGCAAACTAATGTTAAAGAAAATATCGGATAGCAGCTTTCCTTGCTGCTGTAACTTAAGTTAGTTTTTAAAGTTTTTCGGTAAGAGAATTGCGTGCACCTCAGGTGCTTTAGATACTTAAAATCTATTAATTTTCTGCAGATCTCTCTACATTATATATATTTAACAAAAAAAATAACTATATTTCATTTAAAATAACTAGTGTTCATTAGGAGATTATTATGGTATAATATTACAGAGAGCGGTGTTTACAACTCAAAATATAAATTAATTTTTTTAATAATTAGGAGGAGTTACTTATGAAAACGAAAATCAAACGGATTCTGGCACTGATTATTACTTTGGTACTCATAGTCAATATGATACCATCATTTTCGTTTACCAATTTTTCGGCGCTGGGAGACGATAAAATCAAGATTTACATGACGCCTTGGGCATGGGATTACGGCCCGCCTGATGGACCTGTTCCTGGATGGGGTCACCCTCCCCTCAAATATATGAATGGGTGGAATTCAGGGTCAACTAACGTAACTGCGTTCCAAGCAAAATATATTGGTACAGATTTTGGCCAGAGACAAAAGCAGGTTCTCTATTGTGTGCAGCCGGGCGTGAATTTGAAATCAGGCAACGAAAACCCGTTTATGAAATCGGAAGATTTTTTGGCCGACCTTGCGTCTGTCAATAATGCGATAACAGCTAACGACGTTCATAGGTTGCTTGGGGCTATTTTTCAATATGGCTACACAGGACTTATAAGTCCGTGGAATGCCATTACTAACGGCTGGGGCTCGGCAGCTAACATGCAAGCGGGCGTTTCAAAGTCAATAGCTACGCAGATTCTTATATGGGAGACCATTGTAGGTGAGCGTGACGCGGATTTTAATCATATTAACGCGCCTAGCCCATTGAACAATATTAAAGAAATAGTCGCCAATGTTCCTACTTCATACAAAACCTCGATTAACAATGCGTATGCGGCAATTGAACAAAATGTAAAGGATAATAATAAAATCCCTAGTTTTATGGGTCCCTCGCGTGACAACGCACCTGTCTACAACTGGCAGGGCAACAGCGGGTCGGGATTTCATCTCACATTGACTGATACAAACGGAGTATTAAATAAATTCGATATTACTTGCTCTAATTCTTCGGTAACAGTTGTAAAAGACGGCAATAATTTAATGTTAGCCGCCAGTTCAGTACCGGATGGTGAAATTGAGCTCATTGCTAAAAAAACAGATACTCATACGTACACTGAAGTCATGTTTTACAGTAAAAATAGTGTTGGAAGCAGATCCGGTTCAGCGCAACAAGGTGTTGTTGTGCCGGTTGAAGGGGAAGCGGCGCCTGCCTATGCGAAACTCTACAAAGCGCCGAACGTAGAACCCGGGCCAGGAAGTTTATTGATTGTTAAATTTATTGACGGAGGAACAAGTGACCCGGGGAAAGTCTTTTATTTTAAATACTGGAAAGATGATCCTGGAGCACAAGCACAGGCAGAAGCACAAGCAAAAAAAGTAGGCCCGATATATGCTCTTGATTATGATGATAATTATACCGATGAACCGGAGTGTTATGAGGGAGATGGTTTTTATGTCTGGGACGGGTGGCTTATTGAGGTTCCTAATTTATCCCCGGGTAAGTATTGGGTGAAAGAAGTAGATGAAAACGGTGACGATATCAGTTCCAGGTATTTAATGCCGAGTAAAGTTTCGGTGATGGTATATGAAGGGGAACAGGAATTCGTTGATGATTTTAGCAATACAGCTGTAATGTTTAACACAGAGAAACCCGGTGGTTTTAAAATTAATAAATCTGTTGTTGGCAGCACCAATGCTGAAGGATTCAAATTTGAGGTTTGGAAAAAAATTGACCGTAAAATCTATGAAGAATTTTTTAAAGATTATTATAAAATTGTTTATAACGAAGAAACTGGCACAAGCAGCAAAGTATATTACAGCTTTGAAGATTTGTATGATATTTGGACTATAGGAACAGATACTTATATTAAAGTTGTTATCGGAGATAACATTTTTATTGCGGATGACGGGTATGATTATGGATATAATGTTACAGTTGCTCCGGAAAGCTGCATTGCCGAGGATAACCGTATCATTACCCCGTCTAATGGCAGGGTTTATGTAGATGGTTTGCAGGCAGGTGAATATATAGTAAAAGAAATCGTACCTGACGGTTATGGGGTAACACCGGCAAACGGGCGGACTACTGTTATTGTTAAAGCAGGAGTGGATTCTGAAAATAGTGTCGCGCCAAGTGCAACATTCCAAAATACCCCCCAGAAAGGCTACTTTTATATTCAGAAACTTATTGAAGGCAAAAGTGGCAGCAGCTTGGCAGGATTTAAGTTTAAATACCAACGAATAGATATAAGCGGTCAGCCAGAGGTACTAATATCCACTGCGACACCCGCGGGCGGCTTGCTAAAAGTCGGACCTCTTGATGCCGGTACTTATAAAATTACAGAAATAGGTTATGATGCAGCTGTATATGGCACTCCTCAATATTTGCCATCGTCACGTGAGGTACAGGTAAAAGTCGGCAAAGAAGAACAAGAAACATTTAATCTTATTACAGTGACTAATGTTGAAAACCCGGGAAGCTTGTTTATCCAAAAAACAATAGATACAACAAATCCTAACGGCGACAGCTTAGCGGGATTTAAATTTGATTATGTGAGAACAACACCGGCCAGTCCGGCCGTATCCGGAACCATAGAAACCGGCAGTGACGGAAAAGCGTCAAAATCTGATCTGCCGCCCGGTACTTATACAATTACCGAAAAGTTAACAGAAGAACAAGCCAAGAAATACAACGCTCCCACGTCAACAACTGTAACGGTAACAGCGGGGAACAATACAGAAGGAACAAACGGCAATAAGGCGGTAATGAACAATACGACGACAGTGGGGAGTTTGTATGTTGAGAAGACAATAGATACAAATAACCCTAACGGCGATAGTTTAGCCGGTTTCATATTTGAATATGTAAGAACAAGTCCGGCAACTCCCGCCGTATCGGGAGAATTTCCGCCGACCAATGCAAGCGGATATGCGTCAGTATCAGATTTGCCTGCCGGTACATATAAAATTACCGAAAAATTATCTTCGGCACAGGCAAAATTATATATTGCGCCTGATCCGAAGACGGGTGTAGTTGTAACAGCGGGAGGAAAAACAAAGGTCCCCGGCAATACAGCGGTAATGAACAACAAATCAAACGCAGGCGGATTTAAAATTGTAAAAACTATCAGCAACGCGGCAAGCAGTACAAAGCCATCCGGATTTAAATTCAACGTTTATTCAGGAGATTATATAGGTGACGGCACTGACGAGCATAAGTGGATAAGCGGCCCGCATACAACGGGTGACGATGGTATATTGATGTTGGACGATTTAGAAGCCGGCACGTATAAAGTAAAGGAGCTTACTTCAGGCGATTATAAAGCGCTGCCGTCATCAGCGAATCCTAAAACCGTAAAAGTAGTAGCGGGAGTAAAGGCAGCGAATGCGACAGGTGAATCTGTAGTGACATTTGTAAATGAAGCTAAAGAGGGAAAGCTTATTATTAAAAAAGCAGTGGCTTCCGATGCTTTTGGTACTTTTAGTTTAGCAGGCGCTTCATTTAGAGTTACCGGTCCTGATGGTTATAACCAAACGCATAATATAACAAGCGGTGATTTTGTTACGATAACCGGGTTGAAGTTAGGAACGTATACGGTAACGGAAATTAAAGCGCCGGAAGGTTTACTTGTAGACCATACACCTTATTCCGTAGTTGTTAATTCATCAACTGCCGAGACTGTAAATGTCGGAGATAATGATGTAACGGTTACAAAGGTGATTGTAGATCAACCTCAATTAGGCCGTTTAAAAATTATCAAGAAAAACTCCGTAACAGGTAAAATGGATGCCGCGATGGTGGGAACAGTCTTACAAATATATCCCGCTTCAAAAACTTTTGGAACAGCGCTTGATGATGAAAAGCAGCAAATTGTTATTTCTGCTACAGATGCCAGTAACGGATACGTATACACAAAGTACTTACCGCTGGGAGAATATAAGGTTCAGGAGATAACAGCACCTAATGGGTACCTATTAAACAATACACCAGAAACGGATAATCTGATATATGACAAAACCAAGGCTGAAGCAACCAGCGGTGACAGAAATATTGAAGGAGAAATAATAATTGTAAATGAACCGCAGTTAGCCAGTATACGTATTGTTAAACTGGACGGTTCAGATTTGAATCGGTTCAATACAAAAATGATAGGCGCAAAATTCCGGATATACCCGTCAGGCAAAACTTATGAATCATCTGGGGGCAATGAAAGGGATGAAATAACTATTGCTTCCGCGGATGTGACAAGGGGTTACGCGGAAACAAAATTGCTGCCGCTGGGTACATACATAGTTGAGGAAATTGAGGCTCCATTCGGTTACGTTATAGATCCAGGATCAGAAAAAACAGTTATATTAACTTATAAAAAAGACGGAACAAACACACCTATTTTAAGCGTAAATAATTTTGAAACGGCAACGGTTGTCAATTATCCGCAAAGAGGTAAATTCCTGTTAAAGAAAACGAGTTCACGTTCAGGAGATTTAGACTCAGCACTGATAGGCACAATTTTTCAAGTTTATCCATCCCAATACACAAGTTATACAGAAGCACTTAGCGCGGATTCGGATAACTGCCAGGAAATTGAATTTAAAACGTTAGCGGATATTCAAAACGGAGTGTATACGAAGCTTCTGTCTTTAGGCAGCTATACAATAAAGGAGTCAAAAGCTCCGAAAGGGTATTTACTTAATGTTATATCAGTGAGCAAAACATTGTCGTTAAAATATGTTACAGGAGATTCAGGAGCTTTAGTGCCGAGTGATACAAATGTTGTAGAAGCTTCTATTACAAATGATCCGCAGTATGGCAGGCTTAGAATTGAAAAAATCAATTCGCTTACAGGTGAGTTTGATGCGGCAATGATAGGCGCCAAGTTCCAGATTTACAACGCTTCCGCTTCAGATTATAATTCCGCGTCTCCGGATAAGCGCGATGAAATTACTATAACAAGCGCAAACATTTTAACTGATTCTGAGACCGGAAAGAAATATATAGAAACAAAGCTTCTTCCGCTGGGCACCTATAAAATTCAGGAAATAACGGCGCCTGAGGGTTACCTGCTGAATGTATTGGCAGTGACACAAGATTTAAAGTATAAGCTTGATGATAACGGAGTGCCGGTTTTAAATGAAGCCTGTTATGAATATGTGGAGCCAATTGTAAATGAACCGCAAATGGGTAAGATTCATATCAAGAAAACGAACTCTAATGCGGCTATGGGCGACTATTCATTGTCGGGAGCGGTATTTCAAATTTATCCAAAAGGCAGCTCATATAGTTCGGCGTTAGAAAAAGACAGAGATCAAATTACAACAGATGTATCTGGTAACGCGTCAAGTAAAAATCTTCCACTGGGTACCTATATTGTAAAAGAAGTGACAGCACCTAATGGTTTTAAGCTAAATACAACAGGGTTTGAGGTAAAGCTTGAATATACCCTTGACGATAACAAAGCGCCTATTTTGCTGGTTGAAAAAACTCAAGGTGTTGTAGAGGAGCCACAGACAGGCAGATTCAGTATTGTTAAAATAAATGATGAAAGCAAAACTATGAATGCGGCAATTATAGGGACTGTTATCGTGGTATATCCTAAAGGATATGTAAGTTTCGATGAAGCGGCTGGAGAGGTACCGTTAAAATGCGAGAAAATTACGATTAATCAATCACATGTGGATGTCGGCTGTGCTTTGACGAAGGAGCTTCCTCTTGGCGACTATATTATTGAAGAGATTCAGGCCCCCTCCGGGTTTACCAGAGATACATCAAAGTACGAAAAATCTTTGGTATATACAAAGGATGCGCTTGGAGTACCTTTAGACATTGTTGAAATAGGTCAGCAAATTGTTAACAAGCTCCAGAAAGCTAAAATTACTGTTTATAAAACAGGAGTTTGGCCAAATACCGGAGGCGCTTACGGTGAAGCGGATATTGCTGATGGCGCTGAATTTGAAATACGTAGCGGGTCGGCTTTGGGGACTGTTGTTGAAACACTGGTTCTAAACGGAGTAACATCAAAAACCTCAAAAGAGCTGCCCTTGGGAACGTACTATGTGGTTGAGACGAAAGCGCCGAAAGGTTACGTGTTGGATTCAACTCCCCAAAAGGTTGAGATTATTTATAACCAGAAAAATCAGGATATAGAAGTTTTAACTGAAGATAATGATCCCGCGTTAAAGGTAGGGCAAACAAATGAAGTAGTTTCCGGGAAAATCGCCATTACAAAGTATACCGACCTGAAGGATCCCGCAAATCCGGGTAAATTTAAGATTTTGGAAGGAGCAAGATTTCAAATATATCTAAAGTCTGCCGGCAGTTATGAAGAGGCGCGGGAAAATGAAAAAGCTGAAATAGTAACAGACGCAAGCGGATATGCCCGCACTGGGTATTTACCTTACGGGACTTATATAATCAGAGAGATAGAGACGCCAGATGATTTTGAATTGATTGACGGGGAATTAGAGTTGGAATTGTTTGAGGGTTCCACTAAGGTAACTGAAATAAATCTGCAGTCTCACGATCAAATATACCATTACAAGCTTACCAATAAAGCTGTCCGTTCTGAGCTAAAAATACTTAAAGTAGACGCGGAAACTAAAAAGACATCGGCGCTTTCCGGTGTACGGTTTGAAGTTTGGAATATTACAGATACACCGGCACAAAAAGTGGTTCAGGAATATGATTATGAGGTGTCGGGTACGTTTGTAACTGAATCCGTGGATGTATTTGAAACTAATGACCAGGGTGTAGCTGAACTGTATGATTCATTACAGGCAGGGCTGTACGAGGTCAGGGAAATAGATTCAGGTAATGGGTATTTATTGAATACGGAACCTGTCCGGTTTGAAGTAAGAGGTAATGAGGAAAAGAAGAGCCAAGTTATAGAAGTTAAGGTAGAAAACACACCCGCTAAAGGTAAGATCAGAATTACCGGAAAAACAGGCGCTGTTTTAGATTCCGCAACAGTGATGGAGGGCGAATTTGGAACTCAGTATAATCCTCAATTTAAACAGGTACCGTTAGAAGGCGCGAAATTTGATGTTTATGCTGACGAAGATATTTACAAGGCTGACAGAGTAACGCTGGCTTACAGTAAAGGGACAAAAATTGATCAGATAATCACATCGGCTGACGGAACGGGTGAGTCAATAGAACTGTATTTTGGAAGATATCGTTTGGAGGAGGTATATACGCCCGCGCCTTATGTTCTTCCGAAAGAAGGGGCCGAAGGTAAAATAGAAGAAGGTACTGATGATGAAACCGGAACAGCACGCGAAAACGTTTCTATTTATATTACATTGACTTACAAAGATAAAGAGACACCTATAGTGTATTGGGACAGCGGAGATATGGTAAATAAGCGTCAAAAGGTAAAATTGCAAATACAAAAAGAAATGGCTGAGTTTTTTGACGTGCCTTTTGGAATTAACCCAATCAAAAACGTTGTATTTGGTTTATTTGCGGCTGAAGACATTAAAGATTTGAACGGCAAGGTTGTTATTCCACAGGATATGCTGATAAGGACAATCGAAGCAAATACAAGCGGGAAATTCGAGCTTGAAGATGAGCTTCCGTTCGCGAAATATTATTTAAAAGAATTGAGAACCAACTATTATTATGAGCTTGATGATGCTATACGTTCTGTAGATATTTCGTATAAGGGAATGCATAAAGAGACTGCGGTATTTGTTGTGAATGACAAAGGGAACCCAATTGTAAATAAATTAAAGACAACGCGGATTTCTATACATAAATTAGGTGAAGTACTTACAGGTTTTACAACAAGGTCTTCTGATGGCAGAACAATTACCGTTCCTGTATATGAAGTGAAACCACTTGCCGGGGCAACATTTAATATAATTGCGGATGAAGATATTTACGATAACGGCATACTTGTAATTAAAAAAGGCGATATTGTAGATACATTAACGACACCTTCAACAGGAACTGTATTGTCAAGGCCATTGGTTCAGGGGAATTATGTTATTGTGGAAACAAGGTCACCAAGCGGATTTGTGGTTATTGGTAAAAAGGTAAAGGTGAGTATTGATCTATCAGGTGATTTGACAGAAATTCCGCAGATTATTTCTGAAAACGAATTGGATAATCCGATTTACCTGAATGATGCGGTTTTCACTATTTTAACAAAAGATGTTGAAATAGAAGACGAACGTCAAAAAGTGATTGTAAACCTTAAAAAATTTGCTGAAATGCCGCAAAATCCTCCTGCGAACTATAATCCCTATAACGATATTTTGTTTGGTTTATATACCGGAGAAGAGATTAAGGATTTAGAGGGGAATTCTATCATCGCGGCTGAGAGTTTGATGGAAGTTATTCACTTTAACAGCAGCGGTAAAGGAATAGTTCTTACAGAATCGTCTTTGCCTTTTGGCAAGTACTATGTCAAAGAATTAGAAACTGCTGCCGGTTATACCTTGGATCAAAATAAATACCCTTTTGAGTTTAGTATAAAGCGGGCAGGAAGAGGCAGTAAAGAAGAAACATTTACTGTTGATATAAATAAAGGTACGCCAATACAAAATAAATTAAAAACAGGCAGTATCCGGATAGTAAAATCTTTTGAGAACAGGACGTCACCTATTGTGGGAGTGCCGTTTAAGGTTACGGGTACCGCAATAACAGGTGCCACTTTTGACCGGACGTTTTACACAAACCAAAAAGGTGAAATTGTAATCCAGGATCTTACAATAGGCCAATATAAAGTGCAGGAACTGGATACAGCGCTGACAAAAGGGTATAAGATTGCTGAGGCTTTGAATGTCACCGTGGAAGCCGACAAAACTGCTTTGCTTGAAATCCAAAACAAAGAAGAGCTGGGCAAGCTGACAATAAAGAAGACACTGGAAATTCACGAAGATCAGATTGATAAGCCCTTGGATGGTATAGCGTTTCGGGTAAACGGAACATCAGACAGCGGTAAAGAGATTGACGAGATTTTTTATACTGATGAGAAAGGCGAAATCTTAATTGATCCGATTTTGGTAGGAGAATATACCATAACAGAATTACCGGAGGAGTCAGAAGGCAGAACAATGGGTTATGTAACTGCTGCATCTAAAAATGTAATAATAACTTCAAACAGCCATGAGACAGTTATGATTCATAATATATTGCAGCGCGGTAAGCTTCGTATAGAAAAACTTTTTGTACGGCTTATGCCGAATGATCAAGAGCCGGTTGTTACCATAAAAGAAGGCATACCATTTATAATCAGAGGGACAACTGAAGCGGGCATCAATTATGACTCAGGAGTGCTGCTTACAGATGCTGACGGTATAATTGAGTTGGAAGATCTCCCGGTAGGAACATACGTAGCTTACGAGCAGGAGAGCGATCTTTCTAAGGGGTATGCACTGGTTCCTGAGACAGAAATCTTAGTTACACCTAATGGAACCGCCGCGGCAAAAATAGAGAATGAGCTAAAAGTAGCTCCGTCTGTACGGATTAAAAAAACATTTGAAGGGCGTCAAGACAATCCTATTATAGGTGTTGAGTTTCAAATTACGTCTGTAAATACTCTTTCAGGTGTAGAATATTATAAAAAAGGTGCTATAGACAAAGACGGAGTGCTGGTATTTAATGATTTGCCTTTGGGGCAGTATAAGATTGAAGAAATAGATAGTGATCTGCTGAAAGGGTATGTTTTGTCAGAACCTAAGTATATTGAAATTACAGAGGAAGATCTTAAGTCGCCGCAAACCATTGAGGTTAATATGCATAACTCGGCAGGAAAAGGCAATCTCAAAATTATTAAAAAGTTCGAAGGGATTACGACAGCTGAAGAGCTGGCTGAGCTTGCGGGTATACCTTTTGCTATTGAAGGCAAACCGGATGGAGGAGAACCATATCATGCGACAGTATATACAGACCGAAATGGTATTGCTGAGGTTAAGAATTTACTGATAGGAGAATATACAGTGCGCGAGCAGCCAAGCGAAATCGCAAACAAATATTCTTTGGCGCCAGATCAAACTGTGATTATTGCAGCTGGTGAAATTACGGAAGTGAATGTAGAAAACAAGCTGGTTAGCGGGGAAGTTTGGCTGCAGAAGCTTGATGGTCTTAATGTAACCAGGGGATTACACGGCGCGAAGTTTGAGGTATATGCGGATTTAGATGAGAACGGCATTTTTGTTAAAGGTTCAACTAAGCTCATAGGGACTATGACAGAAGAAAATGACGCGGTTCACCGGATGGTTGGTTTACCAAGCGGTATGTACTTTGTTAAAGAGGTAGAAGCGCCTGAAGGTTATGCTATAGATCCGGGTGTATATCCGTTTACTATTTCTCAGGCCAATGAGAGTGCGGTTATTTGTAACAGGCCGGGTGTAGGTTTTGTAAATGTCGTTGCGCCGCCGGAGACGACCAAATCAATAGTAATGAATCCGACAAACCCCACAACTGAACCTGATACGGATACATCCCGTCCTTCGAATCCGTCAGGAACCACTATACCGCCTGCAACAGGCACGCCACCTCCTTCAAATACCGAACCGGGCGGCGGAAACAATAATAACCCGTCATCACCCGCGTCGGATAACGGATCTCAAACACCGGTGAACGGCGGTACAACACAATCGTCATCATCACCCAAAACTTCAGACGTTAGAAATATGTTCCAGTGGATATTGCTGATGGTTATATCTATAGCCGGTATAAGTGTGATATTGGTAAATCCGAAAGCGAAACAAAAAATTAAAGTGATAAAAAACGACAGCGAAAAAGACCGGCAGGATTTCGACTTTTATAACTTTGACGAATACCGTTATATAGGGTGGATGAATTACGAGTTAACTCAGCCAATAAACGACGAATTATAAGCAATTAAAAGAAAAATAAATTAGCCGGTACAATAAGTGATGGAATACAGCTTATTGTACCGGCTTTTTAGTGACTTAAGGACTGATAACAGCAATAAAAAACAAGATAATGCTTTAGAAAAATATCGAATAACAACTTTCCTTGCTGCTGTAACTTAATTTAGTTTTTACAGTTTTTCAGTAAGAGAAATGCGTGCACCTCAGGTGCTTTAGTTATTTTCGACAATAAATTGGGATATATTTTATTTAAAATAGCCAATGTTCAACAGGGAAATAATGTGGTATAATATTACTGCAAGAGTGAGTATAAAGAATTAGCCGTAACAAAGTAAATAAAAATCATTACACACTAATAAGATAAGCTGTTTTTTATACATATTTTTAAAAATAAGCTATTTTAAATTACAGGAGGAAAGGACGATTATGAAATCAAAAGTAAATCGCGTGCTGGCGCTGGTTATTAGCGCGGTTATTGTGTTTAGCATGGTGTCATTAATAATGTTTAACTTTTCAGCGATACAATCAATGGTGAATCTTACACAAAAACAAAGACAAGCGATAGTAAATTATGCATTGGGTAACACTGTAACAGCGGAATTTAAAAGGACATGGATTCCGGGTAATGACTGTACTAGTGCAGACCTTCTCAAATACACTCACCATAAGATATAGAGAAATAATGAAAAAAGAATCGACAACGGCAGATTAATCTGGTAATAT
>JGI20171J29575_12612128_pt1 | contig 11834 bp, 11 predicted proteins | sample TergutNc150P4_FD_29575 | JGI IMG/M metagenome (IMG submission 29575)
TGCCGCTGGATTGTCCGAGCCGTATCCTTCAAGCAGGTTTATCACGCCCCACACGGCAAGTCCCGCACCCAGCGCAACGACAAGGGTTTGTAATGTGCCAACCGCGTTCGAAAAAAATTCCATAAAAGTTTACCTCCATATTCTGTGTTTTGTTTTGGTACATTTCAATCCGGAAAATAAAAAAACCGCCTAAACAGGCGGTGATGACTTCGGGCCGAATTGGCCCGAAGTGTAGGGGACGCACGCGGCATTGAAAATGCTCCTCTCCAAAAATCATTTGTTTTCAATAAAAAATCCACTATATTACAAGATAAAACTAAATTCTAAATTTTTATAAATATATTTTTTATACTATTTCTCAATTAATATATAACTTTATTATTCTTTTAATTGTATAATCTGGATATTTAATAAAATATGTAAGATATAAAGAACTTATTATTACATTATAAATTTAATTTGTCAGCTACTTTACCGTTTAGAGTGAAAAAAAGACATTTTGCGAATAAATCAAGTTTTTTAAATTATTATATGGTATACTTCAACGTTATTACGTGAAATTTTTTATGTTTATTTTTTGTAGCATATCGTTGGTGCTTGGTGTTATTAATCTTTAAGTTACTAAATAATTTAAACAATCGGAAGGAAGTTGATGGTTTTATGTCTTACGCGGACGAAAAGATATTAAAAGCAATAAATGAAATTGAAAAGCAGGAAGTAAAAAAGCTTGAGGACGGTATTGAAATTGATGATATTCTGTACACATTTTCAGAGCAGTTTTTCTTTGATAACAGGGTGTCCATTATGGCTCCAGATCAATTTATCGAAATGCCGCAAAAACTGGCTGAAATAAAATACCCCTCCGCCAACCGTCCTAAAATAATACTGACAGATAAAGAAACCGGCGGACATAACGTTACGCTGAATTTAGTTGAGAATCCCGGCGCTGATGATTTCATGAGCGAGCTTGTAAAAGGGGTAAAGAGTATCATCAAAAAAACACAGCCGTCAAACATCTTTTATGAAGAAGGTATTGAAAAAATAAACGGAAAGAATGTAGGTTGGTTTGATTATAAAGGCTTTGCCATTGATACGCAGATATATTATTTTCAGTTTTTTGCCGGAGTTGATAACAAAACTCTGTTTGGCGCGGTAAATTGTCCTGACAATGAACGCGTAGTTTGGGCACCTATTGCAAAACAGATTATGAAATCATTAAAAATTCACAATAAATAATAAGTAGGAGTGAAAAGTATGAAAGTCATAAAAAAACCAGTGACGCAGGAAGGAAAATTCAAAGCTTTCATGAATCCCCTGCGCGTGGAATGGCCGGCGCGTCATTCACCAAGTATGGAACAGGTAAATACCCTCGTAAATATACATGTGAATCCGTTTGAGTTTGAAGAACTTTTGGAACTAAAGATTCAAAAAAGATTAAATGATCATGCTTATATGTCGTTGTCAGGAATTATTCCAGAAGGTATGCAGGACGAATACGCGGAACATGCGGACGAAAATAAGCTGGTTACAGTTTGTACCGATAAAGACGGTGAGGATTACACGCTGTTTACAGGGCTGATTCTGGAAATAGATATGAGTACAGAAAATGGCCTTAGAAAGCTTGAACTGACTGCGGTAAGCTGCAGTATGATCACAGACAAAAACGAGATGATGAAGTCATATCAGGATGCCGGACAAACGTATGAGTCAATTTGCAAAGAAAAAATCTGCGCTTACCCTAGAGGTGAGATTATTGATTATGTATCTGATGGAAAAGCTATTGGTGATTTGATCGTCCAATATAAAGAGACGGACTGGGAGTTTTTAAAGCGTCTCGCGTCACATTTTCACGCCCCTTTGGTAGTAGATGCGAAAAAACCGGGACCACATATTTATTTCGGATTGCAGGTACATAACACGGAAGTAAAGCTTGGCGAATATAAATATGTATTTGAGAATGACATCTGGAAACACGAGAAGGATGCCAAAAAAGAAGGCGGGGAAGCATCGAAAGACGGCGGTATGGCTTATAAAATCAGGTCAGGTCAAATTTTGGAGCTGTGCGCAAAGGTAAACTTCAAAAATAGGACATTATATGTTTCTAATATCGAAACAGTATATGAAAAAGGCCAGCTTTTGCACTATTACACTTTAGCCTCTAAGGCCAGGTGCAGCCAACCGAAGCTTTTTAACCGTGATTTAGCCGGAGTTTCTTTGTTTGGCAAAATACTCGAAATTTCAAAAGATACAGTAAAGCTTCATTTAGAAATTGACGGCAATCAGGATAAAGGCAGCGCAAAATTTTTTCCGTATGCCACAGTCTATTCTTCCCCTGACGGCACAGGCTGGTATTGTATGCCGGAAGAAGGAGATAAATGCCGTTTATACTTCCCGGACGATGAAGAATCAAACGCGTTTTCCGCAAGCTCCGTAAATTTACAATCATCTAATCCTGACAGCCGTTCGTCACCTGATGATAAATCCATTAGCACGAAATACGGAAAATCGGTTCGATTAACGCCGGAAGGTATTTTTATTCAATCAGGCGATGAATTGTATATCAATATAACGGATGAAAACGGGATTGAAATGATGAGCGACAAGAAAATCAAAATGGAATCAAAAGATGAGGTTTCTATTGAATCAACTGATATGGGGGACATTAAAATAGAAGGAAAAGAAGGCATAACCATCAAAAAGGATGATGGTATAGAGGTAAATATAGTTGAGGATGTAACAATCACAGGCGGACAAGTCCGGATGGAATAGGATTTTTCAACAGAAGGGAAAATGATGAAAATGTCAGGAGAAAATTATTATATTGTGCATGGCGCGAAAATGTGTTGTACATGCGGTTCAAACTCAACAAGAATTAATCTGCCTACATGTCATGGTGTGTACACAAGAGATAAAGCATTTATGAATGAAGGTGATTGCGTCTTTGAAAAAAATATTTCAATGTTCGGAATTTGCCAAGTAGGCGAAGGTGAAACAGTCGGTTTTGTTTCTGATTTAAACGTAGAAGGCTTTTGTCAAGAGGGTGAACCTGTTTTTGGGCCCGCTTGCAAACCAACGCTTGCCTCTAATTGGGAAGGTACACACTCTGTGACTAAAATAGACGGCAAGCCCGCGCTGACATTAGAATCACATCTTCCATGTCATACAGGAGCAGGTGGAGATATTTGGTTTATGACAAACGGGCAGGAAGAAGCTTGAAAGTAATAAAAAAGCAGTGACGCGGGCGCAAAAACCGCGTTCTTTCAGGAATCCCCGGTGCTCGGAATGGGCGGCGCATCATGCGCCAGGAATAATTGATTTTGTTATTTTACAGGAGGTGAGCAAATGTCGGTGATTAAAAAAACTAAGTTAAAACCGGCAGGATATAAAAACAGTCTATTGGCTAAAAAAGAAACTCAAAAGCTGTTAGAATGCTTAGATAATACTGTTATAAAAGAAGTCTCGTCAAAATTTGCGGAATACACGGATAATCCGATGGTCAAAGAAGTGACTTCAAATTTTAAGGAATACATAAATAATCCGATGATCAAAGACGCGGTTTCAAAGCTTGCGAAAAATACCGATAATCCATTGATTAAAGAAGTGGCCTCGAATTTCCCCAAATACGCAAACAATCCGTTAGTAAAAAAGGCTGTTTCAAAGCTGACAGAACGCCAAGATAATTCGATTGTTAAACAAGGCGTTTCAAATTCAGAAAAACACAAATATAATCCAGTGGCTGAACCAATAGAATTAAAACCAGCTCCCCGGCCTATACAATTCGTATCAGAAGAAGAGCTAAAGCCAGTGGAATACAGGCATATAAAAATAGATTGCGCGTTTAAAATTCAAACATTGTACTCACTGAAAATACAAAACGGAATAAACGAGCATTCAACACTTTGTATCCGCGCTATGATTTCAGACGAGGAAGGAGATAGAATCCCAACCATTTTCCCAAATCCTAAAATCACAGTACATGAAACCAGCAACAACAAAAATCTCTTTGTAGGCAGGCTTACAAATTACTCAATAGATAACGACAACGGCATATTTATCATTGATATTGAAGCCAAATCATATACAGCTGATATGGATTTAGTTGAATGCAATCAATCGTTTCAGAATGAGAATATGAAGTATTCAGATATTGTGTTTTCGATTTTGAAAAAATACCCGGGTGCGCAAACGATTATTGAGGCGGAAAAAGAAGATAGATCAATCGGTACCCCGGTTATTCAGTTTAAAGAAACTGATTGGCGGTTCTTAAAAAGAATAGCGTCACATTTAGGCGTACCTCTTGTAGCACATTCCTTATCATCCGCGCCAAATTTTTATTTCGGTTTTCCGAAAATAAAAGAACGTAAAATGAAAGATTTCGTGAGTTATGATACTTTCAAAGACTTAAAATCGTATCACGCAAAATCAGCGCAAAATCCTGACCTTTTCACTCAGGACTTTTTCGGGTATAAAGTGAAGACACTTGAAAATTTTGCCGTTGGTGATATAATGAGATTCAAGAATAAAAATGTGACTGTTCTTGAAAGCACCATGGAAATAGAGGCCGGTATGCTGTGGCATACGTATAAACTTGGATTTAAAGAGTCTGCATATCAGTTGAAAATTTACAACGACATTTTCAGCGGTATGTCTCTGATGGGCGAGGTACTTGCTACGCAGGGCGAGCAGTTAAAAGTCCGTCTTGATATAGACAAACAACAAGACGTAGGCACAGCATATTGGTACCCGTTTGCTCCAGCTACCGGAAACATGATGTACTGTATGCCGCAGGTTGGAACGAAAGTAGAGCTGCATGTGCCGTCAAGTGACGAATCACAAGCTTTGGTAATCGCTTGTGTCCGCACAAACGGCGGGACAAATGAAAGCTTTGGTGATTCCAGCAACCGGTATTTGGCTACCGAGGAAGGAAGGGAACTAAAGCTTGCGCCGTCAGGCATAGAATTTAACTACAACATCGGCGCACACGACCTGTCATTGTTGCTGAATGACGAAACCGGCATTGAATTTTTGAGCAATAAGAAAATCTCAATTACCGCCAAAGAGGGCATTGAAATTATTTCGGATACTAAGGTGCTGTGTACTTCACCGAATATGCTTCTTTTTGAACATAAGGATTCAAGAAGTATTGTTGTTTTAGAGGCGAACTTTAACGCTTTTGCGAACATATCCTATATGTCTGGGAGCAGAAAAGTTTCCTTACCAGTGTTTAGCAATGAATTAGTTTCGGTTGAACCGCCTGAGCCGCCGCCGTTTAACTGGTTTGCGTTAATTGTTGCCGTAGTAGTGATTGTTGCGGTTGTCGCGGTTTCAGTCGCTACTTTTGGAGCAGGTGCCGTGGTAGGCGCCGCATTAGCCGGAGCTGTTATTGGTGCTGCTTGCGGAGCAGGTTCTACTATTGTTGGTTCTTTGATTAACGGTGAACCGATCAATTGGATGGATGTCTTAGTTAATGCCGGTATAGGAGCAGTTACCGGAGCGGTCGCGGGAGTAGTCGGATTAACCGGGTGTCCTGCTTTAGCCGGAGCGTATGCCGGATTTATAGGCAACTTACTGAATCAGTCCTATGCTCAATATAAAGACCCTTGGTATCAATTTGACGCCGGTTCTCTTTTGACGGATACAGCATTCGGAGCATTGGGCGGCGCTGTTTTTGGGAAAATGATGCCGAAAGGAGTTTTCAACGGCGCAAAGCAATGTATAACTGGAAAGATGGCAAAAGAGATTGCAGTGAGCATATTAGCAGGGGCAGGATTGTCAGGAGTCCACAATGCTGCATCACAATTAAACAATATTTACTTTAGTCCAAATAAAGAGCGAATATATGGTAAGGAAAATCCTACCTTAGCTGACTTTAGTTGGGGACAAGTAGGGAAAAGCTCAATACAGGGCGGAGCAACTACCGCAATTGGTATTGCAGCAGGAAAACTATATCAAATGGCAGCGAATAAAATAAATCCTGGTTCTTACGTATGCTTTGTTGCGGGAACGCCTGTAGTAACTCCAAAAGGGCTTGTTGCTATTGAAAAAATATCTGTTGGCGATTTGGTGATTTCAACTAATCCTGAGACTGGAGAAACAGCAGAAAAACAAGTTCTTCGTACTTTTATTAATAAAGCAAAAGAGTTTATTTATTTAAAGGTAAATGGTGAAGAAATTATCACTACACCGGCACACCCATTCTATGTTGCTAAATTAGGTTGGGTGGAAGCTGCTAATCTCAAAGTTGGAAATCACCTTAATATTCTGAACGAAAAAAACACTTCTATTGATGAAGTGCGTTTTGAAGTTTTAAATACAATTAATATCTATAACTTTGAAGTCGAGGACTTTCACACGTATCGTGTTGGCAAAGAGGGTATATTGGTACACAATGAGTGTGAAGCCAAGCAAGCAACAGAACATAAAGTTATTAAGCCGGGAACAAAAGAGTGGGCCGAAGCAGTTAAGGCAATCAGTGAGGGAGGTAATACAAATTATAGGGTAAATTCCGCAACTGAAGCAAAACAATTATTGACGGAAGCACGGGGAAATATGAACAATTACAAAAGATATGTCTCGCAGTATTCCAAAGGATATGAAATGCATCCGAATGAAAGTCACACCCAAAATGCTCCACATAACAATTTACCTCATATAAAATGGAAAGACTGGCTCAGTATTACATCACCTGGAAAGGGACATATATTTTTTGATAAACCTAATTAAAGGATGTTTACAATGAAAATTATAAATTTAATACCAGGAGATAAGATTTTAGAATTCAAAGAAATTCAAGAAAAAATTTTTCTTAAAATGTATTCAGAAGAAATGGATAATTCAGATGATTCTAGAAGTTGGAAATTATTAAATGAAAAAGTCTATACTTTAAAGCAACTTAGAGTTAATAAAAGCTTTTATGTAATGTATATTCATCCGGTTCACGCATATATGAATAGACTTTTTGACACTAACAAGGATGATTTATTGGAATTTATGCATAAATACATTAATTGTGATAAGGGAGATGGAATTGATATTATAATAGCGACAAAAGATTATTCAATGATTTTGATTTGCAATCATGATGGAGAGATTTACCAAGCTAAGTAAAATATTGTACTTTCTCGGTGTATAGATGGCGCAGAAGCGAAAATTACTCTGGATTATCTGTGTTAAGGATGAAGAATAAATGCAGATTTTAGATGAAAAAACAATAGAAACGTTAATGAAAACTTTGAATTTTAATGATGATCAAGCAAATAATTTAGAAGATTTGACACTACGAAGCCTGCATAGTTATGTTCGCTTTTTAGAGTCATGCGAAATTAATATTATAGAGATGAAATTGTATGATGCGGAAATATTATTTTACAGTCGCTATTGTTGGTTTTGCCGATTCATAAAAAGATGGACTGCGCTATATGGATATGATGCCGGATTGGAACAGCAAAGTTTCAAAATGTTAGAATATTATGAAGGACGGTTTCCGCACAAAATTGATTGGAAATTAATTGAACAACTAGAAAACAAGTCATAGTTAAATAACTGCAATTTCATAGCTTAGGGCCAAGTTGGCCCTAAGCTAATACCACTCTTCGGGTGTGTGAAGCATTATAAAATAAGATAGGTGGGTTAAAACGAGTAGTTATAGTATGAAATTCAGCAATAGAGATATACGTTCTTATTTGTTAAACAAGCTCTTAGACAAATTTGGTTCTTTAATCAATTTTAGATTTTTATCAGAAGAAGGTGAAGAAATCAATTTAAATTTAGAACCACACAAATCAATAACAACAATTGTGTTAGATGGAAGAGATGAAAATTTATTTATAACTTTTTTAGGAATGCAAACGTCAATCTTTGTATTTGAACAAGAAATAATGTTTATTGATGAAGGATCTAAAGGAACTTACACGTCAAGTGATGTACATGGTAATGTTGTGTATGCTGGGGATTTGAGAAATTTTTCACATGAAGAAATTCTTAATTTAATTTATGAATTTGTCGACTGCTTTGTAGGAGCAACAGATATTGAGATTATAAAAAAAGAAATAAACAACAGTAATATGTATAAAAAATATAGCGATTATGAAACTTTTGATTATATTATAAATGTTAATAATGCGAAAGATAATAATACAAAAACATTCGAAAATATAACCATTAAATGCAATGAATTAAAGAAGTAACTAATAAAGGAGATAACCTACACATGAAAAAAATCAAAACAGAGTGTCACATTTGTGGAGATATCATAAAAACAGAAACCGCTCCTGCGGTTTGCGGCAGATGCGGCGCAAATTTAGCTGACAGGTCGGAAGAAATGGTGCAGAAAGCTGAGTACAGCATCCCGTGCGCCACTGATAAAAAGAAGGTAGGCCCGTGTCAGGTTGTTTTAACAAATAGGCGTTTGATTCGGATTGGCTCGAATCCGTTTTCAATTGGCATGTTTGAAACCAGCCGAGCATCTGGTAGTATGATTGGCATTCTGGCGGGCACGGCCATACAAAACTCCGTCAAGTCGAATAAATATCTTTTATCTATCCCTCTGGAAGCCATTAAAACTATAGGACCAGGCAAAGTAGGCCCATTTGTTAAAGCTGTAACGGTGTACACAAACGATGGTCTGGCGCATAGATTTGGGGTTTCCCAACGCAATGAATGGGTAAATATCCTCGGTCAGTTCGCTCCGTATAAGGAAAATTTGTGACATAACAGATAAATTTAAGAACGGTTTCCGCACAAATTTGATCGTAAAAGTAATGACCAGATTATGAATTCTATTGAGAAAGCCGTGAACATATGACAAAAACAGAAGCATTAGCTAAAATCAGGGAAAACCACTTAAACGAAAACTTTAAACAAAACCTGCCCCTTTTCATCAACTCAATTTTTGAAAACAGAAACAACATATTGAAATCATTCCTAACATCAATAAACGAAACATTTACAAAAGCTGCTGATATGCAAAAAGACAATTTGAAAGAAGATATCGCCCTCATCAACATATCCATCATTCGTTCAGACGCTATTTTTAATAAGTTTAATTACCGCATAGATGCCTTCAACGAAAAATGGTACGGTGATAAAGTGGAATGCTGTGTTTACTGGAACGCGGATTTTCTGTTTAAGCTCCTGCAAGAGGCTATGGAACAAGTTTTTCCGCGTTTTAAAGATTATCCGCACATTTTATACCCGTATGACTTGCAAACCCTTAAAATGATGGAAATTGTAAAGTATCACATTTTTGCCGTTGAGGCTATTTCAGCTATGATAAAGCAGGCAACAGAGTTGGAATCTTTCAATAAAATGCAAAAAATCAATGAATTTAAGATTGTCGTTGGTGAGTATATGGATGCGTCAAAGATAGTTTACCCATTTCCAAAAGAAGACGAAAAGGGTATTGACACTTTTGTTTTCGAGCATATATTTTCGGACTTTACGCATAATGCATCGCACACTCCGCGCACATCCATGAAAGAGCCAGATTTTGCGCCCCCATCACAACTATCTAATAACTCTTTCACGCTTAAACACAGAAACGGAAGCGTTGCGGTGAATTATTTTGTTTTATCACAGGACAGCCGTGTTGTTGCGCCCCGTATTAAATATGAGTACATGAAGAAATACAGCAAGGCAATACATTTTACATATCAGATTGCAAAGGTTATGCCTGAGATGAATGTATTTCAGGTGTTAAGTGATGAACTAACGGATTTTACAGACGTATTAAGCGAACAGCTATTTTTAGTCAGCGCGGATATGGGAAAACTTTTTCAACTGTTTGACCCTGAATTAAAGCTTAAAACCGCAGTAATGTTTAACCGCAAAATAGGCCACCATACATATAAAATGCCGTTGTTTCGTGAGGTAGATTGTTTAAGCGAAGAAACCGAATTTTATCCAGATAACCGCACAATAAAAACCCTTGTGCTTAAATATGAAAAGATAAAAAAACGAAAGATTTTTAAAGTTAGAGATAGGGATATTGTGATTATACGAATGGATGTTGCGGAAAGCATTTTGAGAAGGTGCTTTACAGGGATCCACCTGGAGCCTGTGGCGGTTACAGAAACGGCGGATGTGTGAAAAACACTTATATGTGAATTTTCAAGGAATGAAATCCGACCGCTGGCGGTTAAATCATGCGGTGGAAATTAAATGAATAATAAATTAAAACATAACAATAACAGACTTTTGCAAAACGGTTTTTATCGGATGATTACGCTGTTCCATTTCTACAAGATCGCGCCGCATGGCTGCAAGTTCCTGCACCACTGCCTCAAGCTGTTTCTCCATTGCGGTCACTTGTCCAAGAACAGAAAGTAAACCATTTGCCGACGGCGATTGATTTGCTTTAAAAATTTCTAAAAACTGTTTTACATACTCGTGTTCTATTATTGGTGCAATTAACGTGCCTGTTTTCGGCATTGTGTACTCCTTCCCACATAGGGACAGGTCGGCCCGATATTATGTTATTTCTTCACGTTTTGGTGCTGCTTTATCGTTTGCAGGGAGTGCTGAAGTCATTTGTTGATACATATTTAACCTGTCTTTCATGCTCATTTTTTGAGGTTCGGGAAAAGCAAAGATACGGTATTCGTCAGGGATATCTTCTATGTCACTGTAATGCTCAATAAATCCGCTGCCCATAACAATAAATCCATTGTCAGTAAACATACCACTGTCATTAATCAAAATATCTCGCCCATATGCCTCATAATCAAAATATGAGCGTATATTTTCTGTGATATCAAGCATACCAAGCTCATCAATCATGTAATATCCTAAATCTTCTTCATTTTCTACGTCTTGATAGTATTCGTAACAATCTAAATTTTGAGCGAGGTTGATTAAATCTTTTGCGCTGCCAGCATTCCGCTATAGGGCTAAGGGGATCGAACCCGGGTTGTGTTCGACCCCCTTAGCCCTAACCCAAAGTACCTTTTGACAATGGATTATACGCCGTTTACCTCTCATAATGGAATCAAGCAGATAAACGTCCTCGACTGGCTATTGAAATAATCAGACAGACAACAACAGCCCCTCGTCTTTACGGCGAAGGGCTGTTGCTTTGTCATATCCATTTTGATTTTTTCTTAAGATTTTAGTTCGTAGGTTTTATGATTTACTTATCATCGGTTTTCAATTGCCTATGGCCACGGCATCTTTGTGAGACCGGTTGAATAGAGTGGCTGCATCATAACTTTGATAATTTGTGCTATTTGAACACGGCGTATGAGTACCGGATACATAGACTGATGAAGAGGAATTGGAATCTGCGATAAGCCATTTGCCGTCACTGGTAATACCGCGAATGAGAATATAGTGTCCGTTCGTTGTAAATGGCGAAGCCCCGTCTCCTGATATTTCAACCAACTTGCCGGCACGAAGAGCCGTGTTGATGTCGTTAACGCTATTGACGTTTGTTGCTGTTAAATTATATTGAGCCGCTAATTTGGATGCGAAGTAAGTGGTATAACACGAATAGGAATATAGGCTCAACTGATTTTGATTGACTAAGTTCTTGTATGTATTTGCAACATTAGGCGGATCTATACTGCATCCCTTGAGTGCTGTAACAGCCATGGCAAAGGCCGCAATACCGCAACCGGCTTTTGCAATGGTAGATGTTCCATAAGTAGTATTATACATCCCTTGATTATAAAAGGTGAAACAGCTGTTGTTCGTATAGGGGGACGAAGAGACAAGTGATGTGTTGGTGGCTCTCGTAATCAGTTGGTTCCAAGTTGCCGGACCTACACTTCCGTCAGCACCCAATCCCACAACGGCCTGAAACCTTTTAACCGTGTCCACTGTGGCAGGGCCAAAGGAAC
>JGI20171J29575_12612127_pt1 | contig 11825 bp, 12 predicted proteins | sample TergutNc150P4_FD_29575 | JGI IMG/M metagenome (IMG submission 29575)
GCGTCAGCCTTTCTGTGCTTTTTTCCTTGCATCTCACCTAATTTGGCCTAAAAATCCTTCTGCGGTGAGATTCTAAACAGGCTCTTAAAATAGATTTTTAATAAGCTCAGCTATAAAGTCAACAGCGAAAATAGCTATACCACATATTAAAATGAATAATACAGCCGAAATAATCCGGACAAGCATTCGCTTCGATGAAGACATCTCTTCTGATGTATTTGTGTTATCATATTCCGTCTCATATTCGGCTATTGACGGTTCACCGGGCGGTACAATGATATGGCCGCAGAAGGCACAGATATTTTCCATGCCTTCTGAGGTTTTTTTGCATACTGGACAATAATTTTGAAACATGTTTTAGTTTAACTCCTATTTTTTTGAACAGGCTCTAAAATTTTCCGCTTCCGCTGCTATGGGATCTTCCGCTTGAGCCTGTGGTTTTTGTTGTACCTCCGGGAGGGCCAGAGTTGTCTTTTGGTTTTGCTTTTTTTACTGTATTGCTGTACAGGAAAGTATCGCTTTTATGTGTCATATTAAGGCTGCCGCGCTTTACGTATTCGTTCGCTCCAGGCTGAGGCCGGGCGGTATTCATTTTTGATTTCATAGTCAGCACAGAAATTAACGCGATAATAAAAGCAATACCTATAGCAATTAAAAACATAGGTAATTTGTTTTTTAATTCTGAAACTTTGTTGTTGTAATCGAAAGGGGACCCGGTTTGCGCCTGCTTTAAAAACATAACGGTCTTATCTATAAAAGCGTCAAAAGCATCATTGTATTTTTCTGAACTCAGAAAAGGCTTAATTTCTGATCCAATATAATCTATTCCGTAATCTGTGAATACAGTTTGACCGTATCCGCTGGCAGACATGGCGTAACCGCGCTCGCCTTGGGCTACACTTATAACAAGAATTATACCGTCGTAACTATCATTTACACCGTATCCTTTAAAATCATAAAAATCATTAGCATAATCTTCAATGAGTTTCCCATCAAGATTTGCCGTTGTTAAAATGACAGTATCAAAAGAATAAACCGATAAAATCTCATTTTTAATTCTTTCGTTCAGCAGTTCTTTTTCCGATGAGGTTAAGAGAGATGCTTCATCTATAATCCGGGGCAGTAATTCGCTGTAAACGGCGGCTGTAACCGATGAAAATACTAATGAGCAAAAGAGAAAAATAACCGCGGTCAAGCAAAATATACGTTTTTTCATAAGCTGCTTCCTCCTTTCAAAGCATTGCTGCTACAGCGCATCCTATAATAGAAATGCTTATAAAAAGACCAAAAAACCATGCCCAGAATCTTCCCCAGGAAATAGGAAGCTCTCCTATAAATTTTCCTGTTTGGCCGTTCATTGCAAAACCGTAGATTTTATCTTTATATTTTGTGTTTAACATCCATACAGGTAAAAGGGCGTACCGGACTGAACCGTTGGAAAACTGTATATTTGTATCCTGTGGAGTTACGCTTGAGTAACCTTGGACAGTTTCGGCAAAAATTTTTTCGGTACTTTTTTTAATACGTTCATTTGCCCTTGGCTTGCTTTTTTCCGCGTCGTTATCATATTTGTCGGCTAAATAACCTGATAAATATGCCGTTTGAAACTCAACCGTAGCGTTGTAATCGAATGGTTCAATAGCTTCCATGTAATCGTCGCTGATTTTTTCAGAACCGTCCACGGGAACCTTTTCAAACTGAAGGTGTCCGTTGCGGATTATATTATAAGTATCTGTTTTTGTATAGTTGTAATTCTGGTCGCTCCAGTTTTTTACTTTTGTAGCTTTATACCTGATGTTTGCTTTAGTATTGCAGTCAAAGAGCCAAAACGGTACATAAATTCCGGTAATACTATCAATGCGATGTTCATCTGTAAACATTTTAGGCAACAGCTTTTTGCCGCGCAAATATTTTTTCAATGATCCTTTGGCATTGTTTTTGTCTAATTTGAAAGGAATTATATAATCGGGTTTAAAAACTCCGGAAAGCTTTTTCATATTTATGGCAGGATTATTACAATAAGGACAGCTTGTGGCGGCGGTGTTTTTGTCTCCTATAATTTCGCCGCCGCATGAAGGACACATATATCCGTTCAAGGTCTCCATTTCCTCGCTGCTCCAGCTGCCGCTGCCCGTACTGTCATTGTAAGCTTCCCAGTCGTATTTATTCTCAATTTTGTTGTTTAGCTCCGCATCATACTGCTTTAGCGATTCAGTATCAAATGAACTGTCGCAAAAGGGGCAAACCATCTTTTGCGTAGAGCTGTCAAAATTAATACCGCCGCCGCAGCATGGGCATTTGTATTCAAGTACGCTCACTTTCGGTTACACTCCCATCATAATTTGTTACCGCATTCAGGACAGAATTTAGGCGGATTTTGACCGGATTCCGGCATCCAGCCGCATTTACTGCATTGGCATGGGGGTTCTTCGGCCGGTTTTTGTTTGCCGCATTCGGCACAGAATTTTCCCTTATTAACAGTACCGCAGGTACAGGTCCATCCGTCTTGCTGGGCGGGCTTTGGGCTGCCGCATTCTAAACAGAATTTTCCTGAATTTTGTGTACCGCAGGGACAGGTCCAGAGAGAAGCATTGGATGCCGGCGGATTTTGATTTTGGGTGGACGGAGACTGACCGTAATTTTGCTGGCCGGGCTGTGAAGAAGGCTGTTGGTTATACTGAGCTTGCTGCTGGCTGCGCTGCTGGCCCATATTAAATAAATCCTGCGCATTCATTCCGCCGGCTTGCTGAGCCATACCAAATCCCATAAATCCCGTCATAGCTCCCGCTTTATTAGAGGCGGCTGATTTCATAGCGTCAGACTGGGCTCCGACAAGTGAAGCCGCGGCCATATTCGGGTCGCGCATAACCGCTGTTCTTTGAAGCTGTTTTATGAGATCCTCGTCTTCTTTAGAGGCGGTGACGGAATTAACTCCGAAAGAAGCAACTTTTAACCCTCTTGATACGGTCCATTTATTAGACAAAACTTCATTTAACGCATCGGACAGTTCAATAGTATGGCCCGGAAGCGCGCTGTAACGTATACCCATTTCAGAAAGACGCGCGAAAGCCGGTTGAAGCGCGGTTAAAAGCTCTGTTTTCAGCATACTGTCTATTTGATTTCTGTTGTAGTCTTCACGTATATTGCCGCATACGTTGGTGTAAAACAAAAGAGGGTCTGCAATTTTATAAGAAAATTCTCCGTTGCAGCGGATAGAAATATCAATATCCAGTCCAATATTTCTGTCAACTACCCGGAAGGGAACAGGGCTTGCGGTCCCGTACTTGTTGCCTACAATTTCTTTGGTGTTAAAAAAGTAAATGCGCTGATCTTTCCCGGGATCACCGCCGAAAGTGAAACGTTTTCCGATATTTAAAAATGTATTCTTTATATTTTCGCCAAGCTTGCCGTAGAAAATGCTCGGTTCAGATGATTGATCATAAGTATATTCACCCGGTTCCGCGCAGACATCAACTATTTTTCCCTGCTCTACGATAATCATACATTGACCGTCATTTACGGCAATTTTTGAACCGTTGCTGATAATGTTGTCATCGCCTTTTGTGTTGGAGCCGCGTTTTGATGTGCGTTTTTTACCTTTAGTAGCAAGGATACTTGTATCTATAGATTCACAATAGAAAAAATCCAGCCACTGATCCGCCAGGACACCGCCGGCAGCGCCCATAATTGCTTTAATTAAACCCATACCATTCACCTCTAACAAAATAATATATTTATTTTATCATTTTTTTTAGGTTTGGTAAATACCTTGTATAAAAAATTTGAAAACCTATAATTTACTTTTTTATAATTTTGAGATATAATGTAAGATGCATCATGAAAGTTAAATTATTGCTTTTTTCCTGCTACAATTTACACCCTATATTAAAAGCGAAATATGAAAATAATATTTTCGCGCTGACTTTATTAAAAACTTGCGAAAGGGGTTAAATTGTTATGGATCCTTGGACATCTTTTATAACAACCGGCAGTGTTGCTGATTATTTACGGTACAAATCAATTCAAAACAGCAAAGATAACGGCGCGGATGAATTTCCGGAGGATGAGGATGAAGATTTCTACGGAAGGACTTATTATCAAAGAACAGAATATCGGTGAACAAGATAAATTGGTTACTGTTTTAACAAAAAGCCATGGTGTCATACGTGCTTTTGCTAAAAACGTAAAAAATATAAAAAGGTCAAAATGTGCGGCAGTTTCTCTGCTGTGCTATTCCCGCATTGATATTTATCAAACGCGGGAAAGTTACATAATAAGCGGCGCAGAAGTTATAGATATGTTTATTAAGCTGCGTAACGATATAGCAAATATGAGCTTGGCACAGTACTTCTGTGAACTGGCATATTCAATTTGTCCTCATGAACAGCCGGCGGAAGAGAGCTTAAGCGTCATTTTGAACGGACTTTTTCTTTTGGCGGAAAATAAAAAACCCCGCCTGCTTATTAAAGCTTGTGTGGAAACACGTCTGCTTTGTCTGTGCGGATACATGCCGGATCTGGTTATGTGCCATAAATGCGGAAAATATGAAAGCGACGGTATGGTATTTGTACCGCAAAAGGGCATACTATACTGTGATAAATGTTATGAATCGGGAAAAGAGGACTACATAAGTGGTTATTGTATGGACATGACTGTGGTGACGGCATTAAGATATATGATATATTCATCATCAAAACGGCTTTTCAGCTTTATGATTAATGAGGAAAGGCTGTATTTGCTGAACGAAATTACAGAGACATTTGTGCGGTGTACAATAGGCAAAGAATTTAAAACACTGCACTTTTATTATACAATTAATAATTAAGAGAGATAAAAGATATGCATAAATACTACAAAATATTGGAATTGGATAAAATTTTAAAAAAATTAGCGGAAGAAACTTCCTGTCAGGACGCGTATGAACAGGCTTTAAGTTTAGAACCAATGAGTGGGCTCTTTGAAGTACGGGAACAGCTGGAACTGACAAAAGACGCTCATATGCTGACAGGCAGGTTCGGGGGACCTTCTTTCGGCGGCATAAAAAATGTTGTTAACGGGTTAAAACGCGCTTCTGCCGGCGGTGTTTTAACCTCGTTGGAACTGATAAGAATTTCCGAAACTCTCAGAGTTGTGCGCGGAGTTAAGGAGTGGAAAAATAAATCGGCGGAAATAAAAACGACTCTTGACATGTTTTTTGAGCGTTTGACCCCCAACAAGCATTTAGAGGATCAAATAAATAGATGTATTATTGCGGAGGATGAATTTGCCGATTCGGCATCTCCGGCTTTACACGAAATAAGAAGAAAAATAAGATCCGCTGCGGCCAGGGCTCATGAGATACTTGAAAAAATTATCCACAGTACATCTTATCAGAAATATCTTCAGGAATCTATAGTAACACAGCGGTCGGGGCGGTATGTTGTACCTGTTAAAGCGGAGCATAGGAACAGTGTACAAGGGCTTGTGCACGATACAAGCGGCAGCGGAGCGACGGTATTTATAGAACCTATGGGTGTTGTTCAAGCTAATAACGATATTAAGGTACTGAAATCAAAAGAGGATGCTGAAATAGAACGGATTTTATTTGAGCTTTCAAGTATGGCCGGAAGCTTTGCCGACACTGCTATTGAAAGCTACAAGCTTCTGACAGAGCTTAACGTTATTTTTGCAAAAGCAAGTTTAGGTTACAAAATGAAGGCTTTTGTACCGCAGTTAAACGATAAAGGAACAATACAGCTAAAGCAAGCGCGCCATCCCCTGATAGACAGTAAACGTGTGGTCGCGGCAGACATTGTTTTGGGAAACGGTTTTCACACCTTAGTAATCACAGGTCCAAATACCGGAGGGAAGACAGTCGCGCTGAAAACAATCGGGTTAATGACATTGATGGCAATGTGCGGACTTATGATTCCGGCTGAAGAAAGCAGCATGGTTTCTGTTTTCGATGCTATTCTTGTAGATATAGGAGATGAACAGAGTATAGAACAATCCTTGTCTACTTTTTCAGCACATATGACTAACATAATAGGAATTCTAAAAGAGGCTGATCAAAAGAGTCTGGTTTTAATTGATGAGCTGGGTGCGGGAACAGATCCTGTAGAGGGTGCGGCTTTAGCCACCGCTATCCTTGAACAGCTCGGGCGGCAAGGAAGTAAAATTGCGTGTACTACACATTATGCCGAACTGAAGATGTATGCTCTTGAAACGTTTGGAGTGGAAAACGGCTGCTGTGAATTTGATGTAGCTACATTAAAGCCTACTTATAAATTGCTTATCGGAATTCCCGGCAAAAGCAACGCTTTTGCTATCTCCCAAAGGTTAGGTATGCCATCACAATTGATACAGCGGGCGGAATCTCTTGTATCAACGGAAAACCGCCGGTTTGAAGATGTGGTAGAAACGCTTGAATGCAAAAGGCAGGATTTAGAAGAAAGATTATCCAAAGCTCAGCTTCTTATGAATCAGGCGGAATCACTTCAAATAAAGAATGAGGAAGAAAAGAAAAACAGTGAAGAACAGAGGCAAAAAGTATTGGAACAGGCCAGGATGGAAGCAGAGTCTATAGTTTCCAAGGCGCAGTCTGAAGCGTATGCGCTGCTTGATAAGCTTGAACAGGCGGAAAAAGACAAAAAACAGCTTACGATTGAAGAAAAAGTGAAGCTGAGACAAGATATCAAACAAATGGAAAAAAATGCGTCATCATTAAGCAAAAAAGTACATGAAAGCTATACTCTTCCGCGCCTTTTGAAAGCAGGGGATGAGGTTTTGATTTGTGACATAAATAAACGCGCGACAGTTTTAGAAATTATAGAAAACTCAAAAAGTATTTTGGTACAGGCAGGCATAATAAAAACAAGAGTTGATATAAATAATATTAGACTATTAGATTCTGAAAAAAGTCAGAATTACAGCCAGTATACAGGTAACCGTACGGGTAAAAGTAAAATTGATATGAAGGCGGTGACAGATATTGACGTAAGGGGAATGACAGCTTCAGAGGCTTTAATAGAAGTCGATAAAGTGATTGACAACGCTGTACTGATGGGGATTAATCAACTGACAATCATTCACGGAAAAGGTACAGGGGTATTGCGCCGGGAAGTTCATGTACATCTAAAACAGCATAAAGCAGTAAAATCATTTAGGCTTGGCCTTTACGGAGAAGGAGAAACAGGTGTTACAATTGTAACTATTAGTGACGAACAATAAGGTCCTAGAGTACCTGAGGTGCCCTAAATATAAAAAAGGAAGGGTGTAAAGAGGTGGCGGAGGCAGAAAAAATAAACGGTGAAATGAATAAATTCAAAAACAGAAAGGCAGCTGTTATAAAATTTTGCGTGCTGATCCTGGTTATTGTAATTGTTATTTTTTTAACGGCGGCATATGTGCTGTTTGCAATGCTGAAAGACGATACAAACAATGATAAATTTTATACAGTATCATCCGAATCAGAAAATAAATTCAGTCAAGTTATTATGCAGGCGGCTTTAGGTCAAGAGATAAAAATAACCCAGGACCAATTAAATCAGCTGATTCTGTCCGGTATTGAAAAATTTAACGAAAATCAAAATCAGGTGCTTAATGAAGATGCGGAACGGGGAAACGTATCGGATTTAAAGCTTGAGGCTATTTCCCTTGATATTAATCCGGAAAACTTCCATGATGTTTATGTTAAGATGAAATATAAAAAATACGAATTTATTGCGAAAACAAAAATGGAAACTGTTTTAGTGGAGGATGAAAAGAAAATAATATTGTCATTTAGTGAAACATATATAGGGAAAATTCCTGTGTCAACAGAATTTTTATTAAAGTATATCTCAAAGTCAGAAGAGTTAAAGCCTTATGAAGAGCAAATAGAAATAACAAAATCCACCATAACCATTCCGGCGCAGTATGAGGTGGATTATGATAATTTAAAGCTAAATTTAGAAATCAAAAGCTTGTCGACAGAAGACGGTGTTGTAAAGCTGAAGACAAATCCGCTGTTAGATCAGCTGGCGGATTACTTTTCCGGTAAGTTATTTGGCTGACTACAGCTTTATACCGAAAGATTTGATTTTAGGTAAAAGTCCAACTCTGGGTTTGTCTGGATCTGGCAATTGGGGAAAGTCGTAAGCGGGGAAATCATTCCCTTCTACGATAGCAGGACCGTTAGGTGTAAGACAAATGTCCCAGCCCACATATCTAAACTCAGGTATAACCATAGCAGCTTGTTTAACCATATCTTTTACTTCCTGCATAAATGGAAGTTTATAACCAATAAGAGGTGTTTTTGTTTCAGGGTGGGCGTCATAAATTTCAAGAGACGATGTGTGTCCCGGCCCTGTGATTTCCCCTTTATCTAAGTCAAAATGGCAGGCTAGACCTCCGTTTTCAAGGTTGTCCACGTATTTTCCGTTATTTCCGGTTTTAAATACGGAATACAAAATATGAGGTACGTTTTCATGCACCAGAGTTACGACCCTAAGACAATTAAGGGAATGAGGATATATAGCGGCGGCGGCAGGGTGCTGAAGGATGACTTCTTCTATAACACCGAAATTCTTTTCTTTTTGTGTGATGTATTCGTATAGTGTTTTAGTATCTTTAAAGTCAGAAACTCTGATTTTTTCAATACCTTTACCGCTTTCGCCTATATATGGCTTGGCAAAGAAGTATTCTTTTCCGTTAATAAATTGCTCGAATTTTTTGTAATCTATTTTAGCGATATCCAGTATTTCCCTGCCCATAAAAGTTTGAAACTTCTCGTCAAAAAGATTCTTCTCGTCGAAAATATGAGCGTATCTGGAATCGTTCATTTGAGTAACAAGTTTTTTATTTTTAATTCTGGTCAGATAAGTTTTACGTTCAGCCGAATTCATATTGTAAAATTCGAAAATATCGTAATCGTTATATCCGGCGCCGTATTTCAAAAAACATAAGGCAATATCGAATAGAATGAAAAAACTATTTTTTCCGTTTTGCTTTTTTACATGGGATATAACTCTTTTTAAATTTTGAAAAGTCGCGCCCTTTGCGATCCGGGCCATATATTTTATGTTCATATGTCTTTTATCTCCTTTGACTTTGAAAAATATAAGATCACATAGACTATATTATCTTATTTCCAATGAAAAAACAATAGGTTCACAAAGAAAGGAATGAATAAAAATGGAATTTTTCTCGAATAAGGGGAAAAATGTTCAAATTGAATGCGGCGGAAAACAGTATATGCGCCATGCCATTCAAACGCGTTTTATAAACCAAGGAGAAGATTATGTAGAGGTGTTTAGAGAATATGTAGTGCCGGTATACCGGGAAGGTGACATAATCTCAGTAAGCGAAAAAATTATAGCCTTGTGTCAAAACAGGGTTGTAAGGCGTGAAGATATAAAGATAGGTTTTTGGGCAAAATTATTATCGAAGTTCGCGTCTCATCCGAGTACGGGTGTTGGGGTAGGGGAGACGATAAAGATGCAGTATGCTATTGACACAGTAGGGCTGCTTAAAGTTTTATGGGCAAGCTTTGCCAGTGCTGTTACAAAGCTTTTTGGGAAAAAGGGTGTATTTTATGAGATTGTAGGGATTGAGGTAAGCGGGTTAGACGGTTTTTATGATAAGGTGTGGAGCGAATACGGGGATATCGGCATTCAAATTCCGGAAGATCCTTCTGGAGTTTGCAATGAGCTGAGAGAAAAGCTGGGTATAAGCTGTATGATTGCCGACGCGAATGATTTAGGTCAGGAAATACTGGGATATTCATCCGACATCAATTTAGCTTTGGAAGATCTAGCGAAACTGATAAAGGACAACCCCTCAGGCCAGGGAAAAGAACTAACGCCCATTATTTTAATAAGACCCTTTGAGAGTTTTGAAGCTAACGGGGATACAGTCGCGGAGCCGGCGGAACGGGATGACGGCGAAGGTGAAGAAGGGGAAGAGCAGAAGGAACAAAAGGTTTGCGAGGATGAAGAAGCTGTAGAATCGGAGTAAGAGATAAATCTTATACAAATTATCCTATATGTTGTTCCTTCCGCGGCTGAATTGAGACTCGGTTTATTTTTCTAATCTTTTTTTGCAGTCTAATAGTGTATAAATGTCGGCAAGTAATTCAGTTGTGGTTATGTCGAACACCACCGGGAAGGTAGGCATTTTGCCCATTGTTTCGGCGTCACAAATCATTTGCTTTGTTTTTTCGCTCACATTGGCGCTTAGAATTTCAGAGCGGTTTTTTTCCTTGAACCAGACCGCCACGCTGAAGAATCCATCATAAACATGGAGCCAGTAAAGATTTTTCTCTTTCTGTGTTCCTCGCGGCGTTGTCCAGAAGTGCTGCCCTTTCGCGAACCACGCCTTGTGTGGCGTGTACCATTGCCAATCTTGCTCTATTTCTAAGCCGGGCAAAGCATCTTGGAATATTTCGTATGCGGTATAACTGCAGCCCATCGTTTGCTCCAGCAATTCACTTGTCGGCATTATTTCTGGGTTTCTTAACCGCAGCTTTTCGTGGTTATTCAATTTTCATTCCTCCGTATGGATCAAAAATTCAGCACTGTTAACTCCATTTGCCATGCTGGGCACCCAATTCGAAATGCGCCTTGGCAATTCCTAAATCAAGAACAGTGCCGATATCGTTTATATTTTTTATTTTTGCCGCGATTTTTCCATTTTTATATGTAAAAGTGACCAGTTGACGGTTCACCAAAGTCAACCATTACATTAAGGCCAGTAGATGGTTCATTAATAATAAACACCAAAACTAACATAAGTCAAATTCACGTAAGCACTACAGATTTCAGAAGAATAATATGGTTTTGCACAAGATATTTTGCGTTTTGTCACAAATAAGCCAAAATCCTTGATGTCATTTTTATCTTTTTCATATCTCAATATTTCTGAATCTGTATCATCGTTAGCGACGATAAAATCAATTTCTGATGATATTGTCACTAAGATTTCTTCATATATAGAAATTAAATTATTAATATTATCGTAAATTTTTTCTTTAGAAAATGAAATTTCAAAAATGTCAATGTCAACTTCATAATATCTTCGGTCATCATATTTAAATTTTTGAGCTTCTATCCTATTGTTAAATTTACTTCGAAAAATTTTTACTACATTTTCGACATCATTATCAAGCATTTCTTTTGTTGTCATCATGGAAGTTACAAGTCTCATTATTTAACCACTCCTGTTTCTATTAAATACTTAAATTGATCTACACTTAATTTAAAGGCAGTATTGAAAGAACCGTCAAAATTAATAAACACCCATTGTTTAGTTGACGGGTTGTAAATATGTGTACCTGCTGTAGCCCTGTAAGTCCCGCTTTTTTGAGTTCCTGTATTGATTAAGTTCTTTATATCATTTTTAAATAATTCAACACTTGCTTTACTTCCATCAGGATAAACTCCAAAATCAGCGGAATGTTTTCCAAAAGCCTTATCAATTGAGCTTTGTCTGAACGTTACCTTATCGGAAGATTCTATTATCTTGCTACCTGCGCCTCCTATCTTTCTTTCTAATTCCCCAAGCTTCTCAGCAAGAGCGGTAAGTCCCTCGGCAATTGCCTTAGCAAGAATGATCTCAAAAATCATAAAGAAGGTTGTTCCAAGTGAATAGCCCACTGTGTACGGATCAAAGCTGAATAATCCACGCAATAAATCCCATGCAGTTTGCGGAAGAAAAATCAAAGAATTAATTGCCTGATTAGCGGCATCCATAAGAAAGAAAATAAAGTTCGGGTATTTGTCCGATTGGCATGTTAAAGATTTCCAAGCATCTTTAAAAAACGTCCCCCAGCCGTTTATCCTATCGTTTGCGGCATCATCCATACCCTT
>JGI20171J29575_12612122_pt1 | contig 11808 bp, 5 predicted proteins | sample TergutNc150P4_FD_29575 | JGI IMG/M metagenome (IMG submission 29575)
ACTCTTCCTTCCGTTAATTTTCCGCAGACCGTATCGGGACGTTCCGATACACCTATCCCGGTAAAAAGCGATTTTTGATTTTCGTCTTCCATAAAAGATACCAGATACCCGGAAGCCAATACGGTGGACAGCTTTATACTCTCCAGTCTTTTGCGCAGAATATCAAGCATAGAATCTGAAACAACGCTTTTCAAGTAGCATAAGCAAATCTGCGTTTTAGATAATTTCCCCACTGTCAAGGTTTCAAAAGTCAAATCGGGATCTTTTATCCTGCGGCGAATCATTGACATATTGATCTGCATCGGTTCAACAAAGCCTTCCCGGGACCCGCGCTGAACTGTTTCGCTGGCCGGCTCCGACACACTTCTGAAATTAAACCCCTGTACCCCGATCGCCAGCATATTCTCATAACCGTCTACCATTAATATAGCAAATCCCGACATCGCTAAATTAATCATCTCATCAAAAGTTCTTACATCCACAATGTCAGGCGCGGTAATAATTGAATCGCGTATAAACTCAAAAATCTCTTTTCCTGTATTTTGCGAGTAAGCTTCATTTACAATAGGATTAATTACAGATACACACAGATTTTGCTTATCGCACATACCTTCAATTGTAATAACCGCTAAATTTGTACTTTTAGGACTTATTAAAGCAATATTCCTTATTATCAAATCTACTGATCCGCCAAACTCTTTTTTCAAATACTTTAAGTTTTCTTTTAATGACCGGTACAATTCGCATCATCCTTCTATACATATTTGGCGCATGGCGCGCCGCCCGCTCCGCGCACAAAATACCGGTGAAAGAACAAGCTTTTTGCCCGCGTTACAGCTTTCTTAATATACTCATTCTGCCTTATACAAACTTAGGATGGGTATTCAAGGTATGTTTTATGCAATAAATTAAAGAAAACCAGGCATCTTTTGATACCTGGTTTTGGGTTCACAAAAAGTCACTAATGATCTTCATAAATTCTTAAGATTTTTCCCCGTTCCATCTTAATAAATTTTTGTTATACTGTATTCAGCCGGAAGGGAGCGTGATATACTTGTTTTATCTCACTTTAAAGGATGATTAATTATGAATATTTTAATTTGTGATGACGAAAAGGAGATAGTGGAAGCTATTGAAATTTATCTGAAATCAGAAGGGTACGGTACATACAAAGCATTTGACGGGAAAGAAGCGGTTGATATTATTAGAAACAATGATATTCAATTGGTGATTATGGACATTATGATGCCAAAACTGGACGGCATCCTCGCTATGCTGAAAATCCGTGAACATAAAAACATTCCCGTTATTCTGCTGTCCGCCAAATCTGAGGATACCGATAAGATCAGCGGTCTGACTTTAGGCGCCGATGATTACATAACAAAACCGTTTAACCATCTTGAACTGACAGCCCGCGTTAAATCTCAGCTGAGACGCTATACTGAGCTGGGCAGCGCGGATATAAAATCCGGCGTTTACAGAACCGGAGGTTTAACGGTTGACGACAAACAAAAAACAGTAACAGTTGACGGTGAAGATATAAAGCTTACACCGGTTCAATACAAAATACTGCTGCTGTTAATTCAAAACAAAGGCAAAGTGTTTTCAATTGACGAAATTTATGAAACTGTCTGGAAGGAGATGCCGTATAATCCGGAAAACACTGTCGCCGTACATATCAGAAACATAAGAGAAAAAATTGAGATTAATCCTAAAGAACCAAAATATTTAAAGGTGGTGTGGGGCATTGGATACAAAATTGAAAAGATATAATATTTGGTTTAAAATCTTAGCCTTTATATTAATTACTGTTTTATCATTTTATATGATGACGATACTGGGCAATTTGTATCGCACATTTAGTAAACTTGGCTATATTGAAGATATTGATAAAAATCACTATACTGACACTTTGGAATATTCGAATACTTATTGTCAGCTGGAATCATCAATAAATACAATTCTTCAATATAAAAGCGAGGAAGCTATCAGAAATGGAGATTATGTTTTACAATCAGATATAGATGATCAAACTGAAAATTTATTTCTCAACAAACTGGAGAATATACGTCAATCCTTTTACGATTCGGAATATGATATTACAGATGATATGCTGCGGAAAAGATTTCAGCAGGATTACAAAACCGATATTATGAATATTGAGGAGAGCATTATTCAAGATCAGTTATCGGAATTCAGAAATGCCATTGACAGCGTTAAATCCGTTCCCAATTTACAGTATTATATAAATGTTAACAAAAATATTATTTCAAATAAAGATTTTAATAGTATAACAGACAGTAAGTATTCTTACTATGAAACGACACTCGCGGACGATAATAAAACTGTTATTTCACAGGCAGGATTTTCCTTTGATGAAAATTATATTAGTAACAAAAATGAAGAGTTCTTAGACGCGAAGCATAATACTATTTATTATGGAATTCAGGAAACAATTTGCCTGGTTATATTTTTACTGTGTTTGACGTATCTTATTTTTGCAGCCGGAAAGAAAGCTTCGGATCCTCAAGGTATCCATCACCCTTACGCCGACAAAATTTACATTGAGTTCACCCTATTTTTTCTGTTTTTATCTGTTTGCGGGGCGGCGGCCTGCGGTTACGCGCTGATCGGATATACATTTAATTTTGCGGTATTGTTTACCGGATTCGCGGCTTCCTTACTGCTTTCTGTCGCACTTATATTGATGCTGGTCCGCCACATTAAGAGCCGCACTTTTTTCAAGCATACAATCATTTTTACATTATTTAGTTTTATATTTAGGTCTGTAAAAAAGATATACGATGCCGGAACACCTATGATAAAAGCGCTTTTGTTTGTCTCTGTCTTAGGGCTGATTACCGCTGTTCCTTTCGTATTTATTATTACGCTCCCTTTGGCGCTGGTTTTTACATATATTCAGGTCACTAAATATATAGCCGTAAGGGATGGTGTTAAAGATATAAAGAACGGCGTTTATAATCAAAAAATCGTGATAAATGGCACCGGTGAGATAGCTGCTTTGGCATCTGATATTAATGATATTTCCGCAGGGCTGAGAACAGAGGTTGAGCGAAGGCTGAAAAGCGAGCGTTTAAAAACAGAATTAATTGTCAACGTATCACATGATATAAAAACACCTCTTACATCTGTAATCACTTACGTCGATTTGCTCAAAAAGGAGGATATTCAAAACGATAATGCCAAAAAATATATAGAGGTAATAGCGGGAAAATCCGGCCGGCTCAAAACTTTAATTGACGATCTTTTTGACGCTTCCAAAGCAGCCAGCGGAAATATTCAGGTTAATTTTGAAAACGTAGATATAAGCGCGATTATAACACAGGGGTTAGGTGAGCTGGATGATAAAATTAAATCTTCATCACTTAATTTTAAAGTTAATTTACCTCAAACACAAGTAACCGCAGCCGCGGACGGCGGATTGCTGTGGAGAGTTTTAGAAAATTTATTATCTAATGTGTTTAAATATTCCCTTGAGAATTCAAGGGTTTACATCGACGTATCCGAGGATGACCAAAACGCCTATATTGAAATAAAAAATATCTCCGCGGCTGAACTGAATATTCCGGAAGACGAAATAATGGAACGTTTCAAACGCGGAGATAAATCACGCAGCAGTGAAGGCAGCGGGTTAGGACTTGATATCGCTAAATCCCTGATGTTATGCCAAAACGGCGAGCTTGTTATTAAAATTGACGGAGACTTATTCAAATCAAAGCTTAGGATTCCAAAATTATTTACCTGATTTACCCCTTAGGGACGGTACATCGGCTGACCGCGCTGACAGCCGCTGCTCTCTTCGCAGCTGCGCTTGCTGCCATTCGTATTGTTCCTGTTCTGTCACAGGAATAAATTCGGGTACCGCGCAGGGGTTTCCTGACATATCTATTGCCACAAAGACAAGGTAGGCACGGTTGATCAGCCTTTCTTCGCCTGAAAGCGGTTCCACATAGCTATCTACGCGCACTTCCATACTTGTACGCCCTGTCCAGGTAATCTGAGCGTCTAAACGTATGTATTCATCCAGGAACGCTGGACTTAAAAATTGCAGATGGTCCACCTCAATGGTTGTCACCTGAGAACGCGAATGCCGCCTTGCTTCTACAGCGGCTACAACATCAATCCAGCTCATCAGCTGACCGCCAAAAAGGCGGTGTGTGCCGTTTACATGCGGCGGCATAATTATTTGTACTTGTGAAGTAGACATAATTCCCTCCATTCGGAAACAACCGGTTTTTTAAAACCGGTTGTTTTTGGTGTGTTTCAAATTCCGTTGATGTGATATTTAAAAAGACTGTCCTGAAATCTCCGGGCCTTCTTCCCATAAAGCTTCCGGCTCATCTTCAAAAGAAGCTTTTGGCATGGTGTTTTCTTCTATCCGCACTCCGCTGTACCTCTGCATACCTGTTCCCGCGGGCAGCAGCTTACCAATAATAACATTTTCCTTTAAGCCAATCAACGGATCAATTTTTCCCTTTATCGCCGCGTCCGTTAAAACTCTTGTGGTTTCCTGAAACGACGCCGCCGACAGGAAGCTGTCTGTGGCTAAGGAAGCTTTTGTAATACCGAGAAGCAGCTGCACATAGGTAGCTTCCATAGCGCTCTCTTCGCCGTTCTCCATACGCCTTCTTATCGCTTCATTTGCCAAAATTACCTCATTCTTCTCGTACATCTGTCCCGAAATAAAACTTGTACTGCCCTGGTTTTCAACACGGACCTTTTTCAGCATTTGCCTCACTATAACTTCGATGTGTTTGTCATTTATATCAACACCCTGCAAACGGTAAGTGCTCTGTACCTCGGAAATCAGATAATTCTGAACCGCGACAGGACCTAAAATCGCAAGTATATCGTGAGGATTCACAGCGCCGTCTGTAATTTTGTCACCGGCTTTAACATATTGACCTTCCTCAACGCGTACACGGAACCCGAACGGAATCAAGTACTGCCTTTCCTCCCCTGTTTCCGTGTTAGTCACCACCGCGTGACGGTTATGCTTGATTTCCTCAAAATGAATTTCACCGTCTATTTCGCTTATAATACCAAGACTTTTTGGTTTTCTTCCTTCAAAAAGCTCCTCAACCCTGGGCAAACCCTGTGTGATATCTTCAACAGAAGCAACTCCGCCTGTATGGAAAGTTCTCATTGTCAGCTGCGTCCCCGGCTCGCCTATAGATTGCGCGGCAATAATGCCTACCGCTTCCCCAATGTTTACCGGCATCCCGTTGGCTAAGTTGGCGCCATAACATTTTCTGCAAACACCGTGTTTAGCGCGGCATCCGATAATACTGCGTATTTCAATATTTTCCACACCCGAGGCGACAATTAAATCCGCGTCCTCCACTCCAATAAGCTTATCTTTTGAAATAAGCTTTTTGCCGTTTCCGTCACAGAAATCATATATTAAATAGCGCCCAAGTAAACGCTCGTGCAAACTTTCAATCGTTTGCTTCCCTGATTTAATATCGAAAATTTCAATGCCTTCCATAGTCCCGCAATCTTCTTCACGTATAATTACATCCTGGGAAACATCTACAAGACGCCTTGTGAGATACCCTGAATCCGCTGTACGCAGCGCCGTATCCGCCAGCCCTTTCCGCGCGCCTCTGGAAGAAATAAAGTATTCAATAATATTAAGCCCTTCACGGTAATTCGACCTTATAGGAATTTCAATCGTTTTACCTGACGTGTTGGCGATCAGCCCGCGCATACCCGCCAATTGACGTATCTGGCTCATGCTTCCGCGTGACCCCGAATCCGCCATCATATAAATAGGATTATATTTATCCAGCGTCTGCTGCAGGTCCTTTGTTACGTCATTAGTGGCCTTTTCCCAGATTTTCAATACATCGCTGTACCGCTCTTCATTTGAACGCAGCCCCATGGTGTATTCGTCACTTATTCTGTCTATTTCCTTATCCGCCTCACGGATAATAGTTTTCTTTGTTTCAGGAATTTTGGCATCGCATACAGCTACTGTAATAGCGCCTTTTGTTGAATATTTATATCCCTGGGATTTAATATCATCTAAAACCTCCGACGTTCTTTCAGTACCGTGAACACGTATGCAGGCATCTACAATCTGTCCCAGACTTTTTTTGTTTACAAGGAAATCTATCTCAAACTTAAACATTTCGTTTGGATCCGAACGGTCCACAAAACCTAAATCCTGGGGTATAGGATCATTCATAATAATTTTGCCCATAGTAGTATCAACAAGCGCCGATTTCATTTCACCGTTTATCATCATGGTTCTGCGTACCTTAATTTTAGAGTGCAGCCTGATTATTCCGGTAGAATATGCCATCATCGCCTCGTCTATATCGCGGAATATTTTCCCCTCGCCCGGCTCACCATCTTTATCCAATGTTAAATAATAGGAGCCCAGCACCATATCCTGAGTCGGTACCGCTACCGGCCGGCCGTCGGAAGGTTTAAGCAGGTTTCCCGCGGCGAGCATCAAAAACCGGGCTTCAGCCTGAGCTTCAGCCGACAAAGGTACATGCACCGCCATCTGGTCACCGTCAAAATCCGCGTTGTAGGCGGTACATACAAGGGGATGCAGCTTTAACGCGCGTCCCTCAACCAGTACAGGTTCAAACGCTTGTATGCCTAAACGGTGAAGCGTAGGCGCGCGGTTGAGCAAAACGGGATGCCCCTTAATCACAACCTCAAGCGCATCCCAAACCTCCGGTCTGGCGCGTTCCACCGCTTTTCTCGCGGCTTTTATGTTAACTACCGCTTTAGTTTCGACAAGCCGTTTCATAACAAAGGGCTTAAACAGCTCCAGAGCCATTTCTTTTGGAAGCCCGCATTGGTACATCTTTAGCTCCGGCCCTACGACAATAACAGAACGTCCGGAATAATCCACACGTTTCCCTAACAGATTCTGACGGAAACGGCCCTGTTTGCCTTTAAGCATATCTGATAAGGATTTAAGCGCACGGTTATTAGGCCCTGTCACAGGACGGCCACGCCGTCCGTTGTCAATCAGCGCGTCTACCGCTTCCTGCAGCATACGCTTCTCATTTCTTATAATAATGTCAGGCGCTTCAAGCTCTAACAACCGGCTTAAACGGTTGTTTCTATTAATTACTCTGCGGTATAAATCATTCAAATCTGATGTGGCGAAACGCCCTCCGTCAAGCTGTACCATCGGACGAATATCCGGAGGTATTACGGGCACTACATCTAAAATCATCCATTCCGGACGATTGTTTGACATTTTAAAACTTTCTACAACTTCAAGCCGTTTTAAAAGGCGTACGCGCTTTTGGCCTGCCGTACCCTCCAATTCATCTCTCAGCTGCTTCGCGAGAACATCCAAATCAATTTCCTGCAGCAACTCTTTTATAGCTTCCGCGCCCATAGAGGCTTTAAAATCATCTTCATATTTTTCACGCATATCGCGGTATTCACGTTCTGTTAAAAACTGCAATTTTGATAAATCTCTGCAATCTCCGGGATCAATTACAATATATGAAGCAAAATATAAAACTTTTTCCATCATCCGGGGTGAAATATCAAGAATCAAAGATATTCTTGACGGGATACCTTTAAAATACCATATATGAGATACAGGTGCCGCAAGCTCTATATGAGCCATGCGTTCACGCCTGACTTTTGAACGAGTCACTTCAACACCGCAGCGGTCACAAACCTTACCTTTAAAACGGATTCTTTTATATTTTCCGCAATGACATTCCCAGTCCTTTGTAGGTCCAAAAATACGTTCGCAAAAAAGCCCGTCGCGTTCCGGTTTCAATGTCCTGTAGTTAATAGTTTCAGGCTTTTTTACTTCTCCGTAGGACCATTCTCTAATTTGATCAGGTGAAGCCAAACCTATTTTTATTGATTCAAACACATTATTGTCCACAGTATCTTCCCCCTTTACAGATCGTCAAGCTCGGATTCATCAAAATCAAAGTCATCCTCTTCCTCGTCGTAAATAGATGATTCGTCAAACATATTTCCTTCTTCCGAATCTTCATCCAGCATGAACCCTTCCATCGATGTCATAACACTGTCTTCATCAAAGAAATCACCGGATGAGTCTGATGTCCCGCCAATCGGCAGGTTGTCATCGTCATCAAAATTCTGTTTTAAGTCTATTTCCTGATTATTTCTGTCTAAAACTCTTATGTCAAGGGACAAAGACTGCAATTCTTTAATCAGTACCTTGAAAGATTCAGGTATTCCCGGCGTAGGAATGTTTTGTCCTTTTACAATCGACTCGTAGGTCTTTACACGGCCTACGACATCATCTGATTTTACCGTTAGAATTTCTTGAAGCGTATATGCCGCACCGTACGCTTCCAATGCCCAAACCTCCATTTCACCGAAACGCTGACCCCCAAACTGCGCTTTTCCGCCCAAGGGCTGCTGAGTTACCAGAGAATATGGTCCCGTACTTCTCGCGTGTATTTTATCGTCTACAAGATGATGAAGCTTCAGGTAATACATATAACCTACGGTTACAGGATTATCAAAACGTTCACCTGTCCTTCCGTCTATCAAATACGTCTTTCCTTCTTCACTGTAACCGGCCATTTTGAGCGCTTCAAAAATATCCGTTTCATTAGCCCCGTCAAAAACAGGCGTCATTATTTTCCAGCCTAATGTTTTGGCCGCGTAACCTAAATGCACTTCCAGCACCTGACCTATATTCATACGCGAAGGCACGCCTAAAGGATTTAAAACAATATCAAGGGGCGTACCGTCAGGCAAAAAGGGCATATCTTCTACCGGCAAAATCCTGGAAACAACACCTTTATTTCCATGACGCCCGGCCATTTTATCTCCTACACTGATTTTTCGTTTTTGCGCCAAATAACAGCGCACCACTTTATTTACACCCGGCTGCAAATCGTCACGGCTGTCTTCTCTTGTGAACACCTTTACATCTACAACAATACCGGATTCACCGTGAGGTACCCTTAACGATGTATCTCTGACTTCTCTGGCCTTTTCACCAAAAATAGCCCTTAGCAAACGTTCCTCCGCGGTTAATTCCGTTTCTCCTTTTGGAGTTACTTTTCCTACAAGAATATCCCCGGCCTGCACCTCGGCGCCAATGTGAATAATGCCGTCTTCATCGAGGTCCTTTAACATATCCTCACCGATGTTCGGTATATCTCTTGTAATTTCTTCGGGCCCTAATTTCGTGTCCCGGGCTTCCGTTTCATATTCTTCAATATGAATTGAGGTATAAACATCGTCGCGAACGATTTTTTCATTTATCAAAACAGCGTCTTCATAATTATAACCTTCCCAGGTCATAAATCCAATAAGAACGTTTTTACCCAGAGCTATTTCACCGTTTTTAGTGGCGGGACCGTCGGCGAGAACTTCACCCTTTGAAACCGTCTGTCCTTTTGACACAATCGGCACTTGATTGATACATGTTCCCTGATTGGACCGCAGGAATTTAATAACGTTAAAATCTCTGATTTTACCGGAATTATATTTCACACGGATCAAATCGGACGATACGCTGAGTACAACACCGTCCTCTTCGGAAATAATACATACCCCTGAATCAACACCGGCTTTAAATTCCATACCCGTTCCCACAATCGGCGCTTCCGTAACCATAAGCGGCACTGCCTGCCGCTGCATGTTGGAACCCATAAGCGCGCGGTTGGCATCGTCATTTTCAAGAAACGGAATCATAGCCGTAGCCACAGATACAACCATTCTCGGCGATACGTCCATATACTCAAAATGCGACGTGTCAAGCTCCACAAATTCATCTTTATAACGTCCTACCACTTTGGAGTTTAAAAAACGTCCCGTCGTATCAATAGGCTCGTTTGCCTGCGCTACGGCAAACTCGTCTTCCATGTCAGCCGTCATATAGATAACTTCACTGGTTACCAATCCTGTTTTTTCATCTATTTTTCTAAAGGGCGCTTCAATAAACCCATATTCGCTTATCCGGGCGAATGTCGCCAAATAAGAAATCAAACCTATGTTCGGTCCTTCCGGCGTTTCAATCGGGCACATGCGCCCATAATGGGTATAATGCACGTCACGAACCTCAAATCCCGCGCGGTCTCTTGACAATCCTCCCGGACCCAATGCCGACAATCTTCTTTTATGTGTCAGCTCCGCTAAGGGATTAGTCTGATCCATAAACTGAGAAAGAGGTGATGACCCGAAAAACTCTTTAATAGCCGCCGTTACGGGACGGATATTAATCAAAGAGCTTGGAGTTAAAGACTCAACGTCCTGGGCCTGCAGCGTCATACGTTCACGGATTACGCGTTCAAGACGGCTGAATCCTATCCTAAACTGATTTTGAAGAAGCTCACCCACGCAGCGGATTCTTCTGTTTCCCAGATGATCAATATCATCTGTCTGTCCAATACCTATAGCAAGATTGTTCATATAGTTGATAGTAGCAAATATATCTTCTTTTGTAATATGATTAGGCACCAGCTCGGCAGCCCGCTGCCTTACCTGCTCCTTTAATTCCTTCTCATCACTGCTGCTGTCAAGAATCTCACACAAAACAGGGAAAAATACATTTTCTCTGACACCCAGCGGTACAGGATCAAAATTTACAAAATTCTTTATATCGACCATACCGTTTGAAATAATCCTAACAATATTGCCTTCAACAGCAATATATACAACAGAAACCCCGGCATTTTCTATTTGTGCCGCTTTTTCTTTTGTGATGGTATCGCCCTGCATAGCTAATACTTCTCCTGTCCGGGGATCCGACACAGGTTCAGCTAAAATCTGATTGACTATTCTTGATCCTATTGCTAATTTTTTATTGTATTTGTATCTTCCAACCCGCGACATATCATAACGCCGTGAGTCAAAGAATAAGCTTTGTATATGCTGCTGTGCACTTTCCACCGTAGGAGGTTCACTAGGCCTAAGCTTTCGATAAACTTCCAGCATACCCTCTTCTACACTTTTTGTAGGGTCTTTGTCTATTGTGGCCTTTATTCTGGCATCGTCGCCAAACATGTCATAAATTTCGCTGTCCGTTCCAAGACCTAATGCCCTTACAAATACCGTGATAGGAATTTTTCTGTTTTTATCAATACGCACGTAAAAAACATCGTTAACATCGTTCTCATATTCCAGCCACGCGCCGCGGTTTGGTATAATAGTAGAACTAAATAACTCTTTTCCCGTTTTATCGTGTTCCATTTTATAGTACACACCGGGGCTGCGCACCAATTGAGAAACTACAACCCGCTCGGCGCCATTGATTACAAAGGTGCCGCTCTCTGTCATCAAAGGGAAATCTCCCATAAAAACTACAGATTCCTTTACTTCACCGGTATCTTTGTTTATAAGTCTCGCCGTTACACGAAGAGCTGCTGAATAAGTGGCGTCTCTTTCCTTACATTCGATAACGGAATAATTCGGTTTATCAAGATCAAGCGTATATCCTGTAAAATCAATCACAAGATTTCCGGAGTAATCTGTTATTCCCGAAACGTCCTTAAAAACCTCCTTTAATCCCTCGTCTAAAAACCATTGATATGATTCCTTCTGCATTTCAATAAGATTTGGCATATCAATTACTTCGTTAATTTTCCCAAAGCTCATTCTTTCAGTTTTGCCAAGAGGAATAGGTTTAACATTCAGCATAGGTATTTCGCTCCTTTTGTTCATAAATCGCTAAAGCACCTGAGGTGCACGCAATTCTCTTACAGAGAAATTGTGAAAACTTACTTAAGTTACAGCAGCAAGGAAAGTTTCTATTCGATATTTTTCTAAAGCATTATTTTATTTTTTATTGCTGTTATCAATCCTTAAGTC
>JGI20171J29575_12612118_pt1 | contig 11752 bp, 10 predicted proteins | sample TergutNc150P4_FD_29575 | JGI IMG/M metagenome (IMG submission 29575)
ATATTGACTTTATTTGTGATTAAAACAGGTTTTCGGCAAGCCATCGCTTCTACTATAGCAATGCCAAAATTTTCCTGATGGCTCGGCAACACAAAACATTTGCAGTTATAAAACGCACCCCACTTATTATCGCCGCTTAACATTCCTGCAAAAAGAATGTTTTTATTATTTTCTGTCAAGTTTTGCATATCTTTTGCATAATTACTTTCCAAAGAGCCGGCAATAACGAGTTGAGGCAGCCCCTCTCCAGCCCTCCTCAAAGGAGAGGTAGTATCTGTTTGTAACTTATTATATGCTTTTATTAACAAATCAACACCTTTTTTCTGGTGAATGCGGCTCAAAAACAGAATAAAGGGCTTGCCGTTCCACGCAGGAACTTTTTCAGCGAAAGCGATTGTCATTTTCTCTGAAAATGCAGGCGGCGGCTGAATACCGTAACCTATGTTTAATTCTCGCTTTGGTTTATATGGGCAGAAAGGCTCACGTGCTAAACGTAATTCTTCTTCGCAAGTAAACAAAATCCCATCTGCATCATTAATTACTTTATTCTCAATTAATTTCCAATAAAACCAATTCCTGATTGCTTTTAATTTTCGTTCTTTTGCTTTTTGAAAATAAGGATCAAGCATTCCATGAGGCATCACGAAAAGTTTCGGGAAAATTTTGTTTGCATTTTTATATTTTTTCCATGCATTGAGAGTTGCATAACTGTGAAACATCCATAATCCGTGAATAACCACAGCATCGAAACAATGAAAATTCTCTAACAGAAAAGGTATCAGTTTTTTATTGTAACCTAAAGCCGTTTTTGCTTTACCAAGTGTATGAATAACAAAATCGTCTTTCTCCAAATAATCTGCTTGCGAATCATCAAAACACACAACCTCATTTTCCACTCCCAATTTTTTCATTTCAGGAATGGAATTCCTAATGCCCTGCGCAGGTCCGCCACCTTTAGGATTCATTGAAGATATAATACGTAGGATTTTCATAGTTTATTTTTCCGCTAAATAATTCATTTTCATTTGATCTCAAAGAAATAAAAAGTTTTTGGAATAACAATATAAAATCACAATCTAATGCGGTTTTTGTGTTATAAAACTTGGCTTTATATCTTGTAAAGATTGATGGCATAGCATACTTTTAAAATACTATCTAAAATTTATCACAATAACGATTTCCAAAAAAAATAGCAACTAATTTATCTGGTAAAAAATTTATAAAATGAAGAAATGCCCAATACAATGAGGCATTAAGAATACCAAAATGTTTTTTGCGAAAATAAAAATTAATCTTAGGATTTGCTCCTAATGGCGAATATAATATTTTTAACCTATCTCTTATATTTGTATTCCATTTCCTAACTCTGCAAAAATTATTGCTGTACCCCAATGCTATAGCTCTTCTTGTAGAATAAACTTTAATACCTGCTTTAATTGCTCGTAATCCATAATCTACATCACCCAAATCGTGTTGAAATTTGGGGTCTAAAATTCCTATTTTATCAACAACTAATTGTGGAATTAAAACCACATTACCGTTCATAAAAGTTATTTCCTGCAGTGCTCCTGTTCCATGCAATAAATTTTTATGTTTATCATAACCTCCGTAAATTACTTTTTGATTAAAGTCTTCAATTAAACCCGAAATAATACTATTCCCTCCCGTTAAATTATAGCAATTTATAAGTTCTTCAAAGAAAATAGGATACAATTCTATGTCATCATTTAGCCAAAGGTAATAATCATAACTTCTTTTTTTAATTGCATAATTCCAAGCAGTGTACATTCCACGACTCCAATACAGATTTCCGTTTCCTGTAATTATATATACCTGTGGAAATTTTGCTTTTACTGCCGCCAAAGTACCATCAGTTGAACCATCGTCAACAAGAAAAACTTCAGAGTTGGGCAAAACCTCCATAAGAGAAGACAAACAAGCAAGTGTTTTCTCTTTGCGATTGTGGCAAGTTATGAGTACGGCTATTTTCATTGAATAATTTGCTTTATAATTTTAGCAGGATTACCTGCTGCAATACAATTTGATGAAATATCCCTCGTAACAACACTACCGCTACCTATAATTGTTCTATCTCCTATTGTTACTCCTTTTAGAATTATACAACGAGTACCAATTAAGACATCTTCTCCTATTACAATTCCTTTTTTCTTGGCATTAGGTCTATCTGTTAGGTAATTTCTTCTTTCTATAAAATCTAACGAATGAGTATCAGAATCCATAATTATACAATCTGCTCCAATTTTAGTCCTTGAACCGATTTTCAAAGACTCAAAAACCCAAAGACAAGATGAACTGATACCAACACTATCTCCAATAACAAGTTTTGCATTATTTTCTAATTCAAAAGCACCTTGTATATTACGAGATAATGGATTAAAGCCATTACCGCTCGAAAAAACAAAGTTATTACCTATTACAATTTCGCAATTATCACCTTTCCTAATATATATTCTATTGAAAATTAATGAGTTTCTACCCAACTTAAACCCATAATATTTGAGTTTAAGTCTATTAAAATAGATGTAATATCTTCTGACTATTTTTTTTATAATTTTCATATAAATATAGAAACTGTTGTAAATTTTAAATCTAACAATTATAAAACGATAAAACAGTAAAGATGAATTTGCGAATTATGTTCACAAATCTAAATTGAAGATATACACTACATGCCAAAATATTGTTTAAAAGCATTCATATCACACAATAGATTCCAATTTTTTTTCAACCAATCAATATCTTTTCCCCACCATTTGTTTTGTAATAAAAAATTTATTGTTTCTTCGTCATAACGATACTTTATCACTTTAGCAGGAATACCACCAACAATTGAATAAGGTGGAATATCTTTGGTAACAACGGCATGAGCCAATACCACTGCCCCATCTCCAACAGTTATACCACCAACAAGCATTGCTCCTTGTCCAATCCAACAATCAGAACCAATAACAATGGAATAACTTTCATCAACAAGCAAAAATTCTTGATACATTTGGCTTGTGGCAAAAGTACTACCATTTCGCTTGCGTAAAGAATAAAAAGCAGGATTAACAGTTACAAAAGGCTCTGTATAAGGGTGTCTGCCATCGTTTATTTGGACAAAAGGTGCAATACACGAAAAACGACCAATTTTAATATGTGATTGCAAATTACAATTCTGCCCAATATATGAACCAAAACCCATAAAGCCCGAAAACATTGAATTATTATATATTTTATTCATTCCTTCAAAAACGGAATTCTTAGATATATTAACATTACGACCTATTTGGAGTTTGTGCCTAAATTTTAATCTGAAATAAATATTTTTAATCAAACTCTTCATATTCAATTAAATTTATTTTATTAATCGTTGTTATTTATTAATTTTAGTCAAGAAATCATTATATCGTTTTCCATACGCTTCCCATAATAAATTATCTTTTAAAGCATCACCCGCATAATCTCGTTTTCCTGCGGGTTGTGTGTCTGCAAGTTTTAAAGATTCTTTTATACATCTACCTAATTCATCAACCGTATATTCCTGCATTTCAATAATCCATTTTTTATCATCTAAAAAATCTTTTAAATCGGGGGCACCTGTATTTTTTGAACAAACTATTGGTAATCCACAAGATATCGCTTGCGATAATACCATTCCAAAGCCATCTGTTCTTGAAGGAAGAATAAAAACCTTTGCCTGTTTATAATAGTTTATCAGTTCTGATTGTGCAACAGGATTGATATGCGTAAAATTAATATCTTTTGGAAATTCCAAATCAATTATTGAGCCTACATGTAAAAAACGTATATTTAATCTGCGAATAGTTTCTACAATCAAATCACAGCCTTTTAGGTATGACCAATTGCCAACAAAAATAACATCATAAGCATCGTCTGTTGGTTTATCTGTTGGATAAAACTGACGCAGTGAAGCTCCATAAGGATTAACAAAAAGTTTTTCTTTGGGATAATTATATTCCAAAAAACTGCGTTTCTGATACATAGAGGCAATGGAAATATAATCAGCATGTTTATAACCTTCCAAATCGTAATCCAAATAAAGTTTGGGCATTGGTGTCTTTCCTTTTAATGCAGGATTACCTTCAGCTGCTTTGATGTATTCAAGCACATGAACTGAACCTCGTTCCAGAATAGTAATTGCACTATATTTTTTTTTTGCATATTTTAAGGAATAAACATGCATAGGACTTTGCCCTATAAACACATCGCATGGCTTCATTATCCACGCTGTTATATAATCAAACATTCTTTTATACAAATAATATATATATCTATGTACTGACCTCAATTTAAAAATTGAGCATACTTTAAAAAAAAACAGAAAAGGTAATGCCCAATAGAAAAAAGAATAATTACATTCTTTTTTTAATCCAAACTTTACGGCACGTTTTGTTGGCACATAAGAATAAAATCTCACCGTGTGTCCAAATTTTTCAAGCTCTCGCGCTGTATCTAATAGATGAGAGCGTCCTCCAAAAGAAGCAATATTAATTTTCATATTTATTTAGTTATTTTATTCTTATTATTTATTACAGATAAACATATTCCACTAATGAAAACGACAAAACCACATCTTATAGATACTTCCATTTGTCCCATAGGAAGGGACATCAACAATCCTGCTAATAATATCCATAACAATACATCCTTATCTCTCTTTAAAAATTGAAAAGATTTTTTAAAAATTGATAGAGATAATAAAACTCTCAAGGCTATTATAATCATTCCAAATAAAATGCCATTTTCGCCAATTATTGAACTCCATTCCTGGTCCGCATTAAAATATTTATATTTTATACCTTCTGATATTGCATTACCTGCATTTGAGCTTACTCCCAAACCATATCCAAAGAATGGCACTTCAAAGGAGAAAGCGCGTAAAGTTGAACCAAAATATCTGTTTCCAATTGTTCCTTGCAATGCACCTCCTTCTGTTTCACTGGCAGATTCAAATCGAGCAGTAAAAGCGTCTAAACCATCTCCTTGCAAATTAAAATTAAGAATTAAAGCTATCGCTGCCACTCCCAATATAACACTTTTCAATATCTGTTTTTGATATTTTCTTATCATTAACCCTCCAACAAGAAAAAACATCAAAATTCCAATAGCTTGAAAGAAATTGGTACGGGAAATAGAATAAGGAATGGAAAGTAAATAGCAACCTAACATTATCCATAAAATCCAAGACTTTATTTGTTCATTACTTTTCAATGTTTTGTTTGCAAATAAATAATAGAATAAAAAACAACCAACAACTAAATTATATTCTACATATCCTGCTGAAAAAATGCCAGAAGGACGATAATAACCCAACGCACCTGCTAATGTTTGTCCTTCTCCTCCTCCTACATTATTATTAACCCATGCTGACTGTGGAGAATAGAACTGTATGATAATGAACACAATCATAGGAATAGACAGATACAATACAAAACGTCCCATCTTCAATACGTCTTCTCGTTTTAGTACCTTACCGATTATGAAAATAAAAGGGAAATGAAAGAAATAAAATCGCCAGCCATAGAGAGCTACCGTTAAATTTTGATGTCCAAATAAAAGCGTTGTTACCAAAGAAAGTGTAATAACTATCATCATCACAATAACATAACCATTATTCAACCAGCCTTTATATAAACCTACTATCACTAACCAAATAACAATTGGGTCACGCACAAGTAATAACGATGTAGAGAATGCAGGTAGAATCCATTTGCGTAAAGCCCCTTCGAAAATCAAAAGAAAAAAATAAAGCCAAACAGCCTTTTTATATATAGTATTTTCACCTGACGGCACTAACTTATTTAACATAAAATTTATTAATTGAATGGTGTCAAAAATTTAGTGATTTTATTTTATTTTATATTATATAGAAATTATTTATAATCAATATATTACAATAACACAAAAAGTTTTCAGCCAATTTTACACACCACACTATCATAATTTGATAATTTTTTTTACCTTAAACCCTAACCATGCAAGGCTTTTATACAAATAATATTTGCTACCGTACTTTTGTTTTAATGCCTGCTGATTTGCCGTAAAATAAATAATTTGACCGTAAATCAGTTTTTCCCACAAAGATTTTTTTTTAAAAGTTAAGTAAAATGCAAAATCTTTTTCAATATTTTTGATATCACTAACGCTTAATCCTTTATTATCGCAGGTATAAATCAAAACAGGTGTAGGAGAATAAGCCATTGTATATATCTTTACGTGTTCAAGTATCAGTTTCATATCTTCAAAGCGTGATAACTTTTCATCAAATCTATGCTTATTAAAACAGTACATGCAATACAATGTACTGCCTATGCGCAAACTTACAGAGCCAAAATATTCGGCAAAAATAATATTTCGTATAATGCCTTCATGCTTTCTACTTAATGTCAAAACTTTTTGCCCTTTGCGGAAATGATAAAAATTACCGCAGACAATATCCGTATTATATTTCTTTTGAAGTTCAATCAGTATTTTAAGATTATCAGGTAGCATAATATCATCAGCATCAAGAAAAATAATGTATTCGCCATGCGCTTTTTCTATTCCAAAATTGCGTGCCGAAGAAACCCCTCCATTTGGCTTTGTATAGATTGTGATTCTATTGTCTTGAAGTTGCTGTACAATTCTCAAACTATTATCTGTAGAACCATCATCAACAATAATCAGTTCAAAATCTTTGTATGTTTGATTTAAAACCGACTGAACTGTACGTTCAATACATTTTTCTTTATTATAAAGCGGGATAATTACGGATATTTTTGCTAAACGCATTATCATATTAAAGCATTTTGAAGAAATTGTAATGATTCCATTTGTTTTGTTTTTAAAACCAAATTCACAAAACTCCAATCAATATACGTATTTAGTACACTTTCTGTTTGTTCTGACGATTGGATTAAACGATTTTCCAAACCGAATTCGGATAATAAAGAGACAAATCTTGTTCTACCTTCAACATTGTTTGTAAAAACAATAAATGGTTTATTAAATATAATAGAAAAAATACAAGCATGAAAAGAATCTGTAACAACAAATTTAGCAACATCAAATGATTTTAACCATCTCTCAACCGAAACATTATTTTTATTCACTGTCATTCTAAACGGTATTAGATGTTCTTTTTTCATTACAATCGAAACGATTTTTTCATTCTCTTGAATACTACCTAATATGTTATAAACAAATAAATTACCATTTACTTTAATATTCTTTGTAAGTAATAAATAATTCTTTTTTCCCAATAACATCGTGGGGTCTAATACATGTTTTGCTATAACACCCATATTATTTTTACATAGCATTATTCCTGATTTTTCGCGAACAGAAACAGCATTAAACTGTTGTAATAGTTTTGAGCAAATTGTGGTTTGCTCTTTTGAAAACGACCATTCATCTTCACCAAACGAAGCGGCATAAGCAATTTTCTTTATCACTTGATCATTAATGAAATGAAGAAAATAATCGTATAAAATATCACCTGCAAATTTCGGTCGCCAAATCTGGTCGCTTCCAACAATAAACGCATCAAAATGTTTGTTTTTTACATATTTCTGTAACGTTTCAGAAGTGAAATATTTTTGAGTAGTTTGTTTTATATGTCTATGAATGAATTTATTGGCATCGTATTTTTGAAACAAAATATATTTTTTAATAAAATGTTTTACAAAAATTTTAATTCTTGTAATATAATTAATATTCCAAGTCCTTTTTATTAGCCATACATCGTGCCCTTGTTGTTTCAAAAATGATTGTAATGCAAATGCTTGCAATATTCCACCATAATTAGTATGCAGGGGCAATGTAAGTATTCCTATTTTCATCTCTTCCAAATTTTTAAAATTCCCTTAATTTTTCTCAATCGTTTTACCAATTCATTTTTCCAAAAACATAATAACCATATTATTTCCAATGATTTATTGCCTTTTAACATATACATAACATTATGTCTTTTACTATTCACAGGAATAAAACGTTGTGAGTGAGAAGATGCAGTCATATCAATAAAGTTGCACTCTTCACATTCCAATAGATGCCGTATTTCATTAAATGCATTTTGACCTAATGCTGTATTTACAATTATCAAATTTACACCTTCATCGTTATTTGCATATTTTTTGCCCCAAAAATCCGCAATACGAATATCAGAAGCACAATAATCTAACCGTAATTTACAATTATAGCAGGCTTCATTCAAACAAGAATTGTTTAAAAAAAATTTAAAAAATAAATCTTCTGAAAAAGCCTGATTCTTTTCGTAAATTTTACCTTGAAAATCTTGAATCGAAATGGCATTTTTATGCCATTTCGATTCAAGATTTTTTTTTCTAAAATTCACAAATATCCATTTTGGATCCAACTGAAACGTTTTGCATATATATTCTTTATATTTCCGCCACATATTAAAACTTGGAGTTCCATGACAAAAAAAATCTACTAAAATAAAATTTTCTTCCCATTTTTTTAGTTTTATCCATTGACGCAGTCCATATATTTGACAAGGCGTTCCGACAACTACATATTTTTCTCCTTTCTTAAATTGAGAAAAAGCTTCAATCGTATAACTTTGCAAATATTTAGATGTTTTTATTTGTTGCAAATCATCATTATTATTTGCAATAATATGTTTGCAGATATTATTTGGCGCATCAAATATTACCCCGCATATTTTTATGCCTTTTTCATAAAAATGTTTTGTCAGTTCGTAACTCACTCCACCAGAACTTGACAATAATACGGTTTCAGGATTCTTGCTCCATACTCCATATATCTGTTTATCCTTAAAAATATTTTCAACGGGATTTTTTTCTTTCAGAAATTTGTAACAAACATTTATGCAAATACCGCAATCAGTACATTTACTTTCGTTTACATTTGGTCTATAAAAACCGTTCTCATCATAGTCAAACGTAATTGCTTTTTGTGAGCATGACACTACGCACATTCCACAACTTGAACAAGGATTATAACCTGATTTAATTACATTATTCATTTATGGAAATGATATTTTGATATTTTATTTATTAAAGTAGCATAAAGATATTGTCTTTCTCTTTTTTGTATTCCAAAGAATAATACAAAAAAAGTAGAACATATAACCAATATACAACTTTGAAATATTAGCAATTTGATACTTTGTGCTGTTTCCCAATATGTATGAAACAAATAAAAAATACAAGCTATTAGCACGCAAACTAATGCAATTTTATTCATTACCTGCAATAAAAAATCTTTGATGCTTAAATTTATCATTTGTTCTAAAAATTTTATTCTAAAAACAAGAGATATACACGAAATGACTATACTTACCCAATACATTGTTGTTGGCTCTTTATAAATAAGCAATAGAATATACGATACAGGCAAATTCAGAAATAATAATGTACCTACTACTAATTGATAAATTTTTATTTTTCCTATAGCCTGTGCCCCTGTTATTAATGGATTGGAAACTGTGTCAATTAATGAGTTTAACAGACACAATGTAACAAAAGAACTTGAATATGGTGGCGGAATTTTTAACCATAATTTAAGAATATAATCCACATTAAATAAAACAGGTACGGTTGGAATTAACATTATGCAAAAAGACAATCTGCTACTCTTATAGATTAAATTAAGAAATTGCCCATAATTTTTATTGGCATAATTTTTTGTAATCTGCGGATTTAGTGCGGTTTGAAAATTTGTCACAAAATTGGTAATCACTCCTTGTATAGTGATAGCAATTGAATATGCGGCATTAACGATAACACCAAAAAAGATATTTAACAACATATTATTACCTTGTCCTTTCGCCACATACGCTATATTGCCAAACAAAGTCCACCCCGAAAATCCAATCATTGGCTTTATAATCTTTTTGTCCCATTCATATTTATAATGAGATTCGGGGAAATTTTTAGCGCAATATATTTTATAAAAAGTTGTAATAATTACAGTTACACTTAAAGTCAAAATTGCATACAAAATCAATTTATCAAAATTACCAATTACTAATAAATAAACAATTCCCAATTTCAACAAACTGCTTAAAATTTCTACATAAGCATAAACATTCATCCTTTCGTGCGCAATAATAGTAGCATTATATGGTACTTGCGTAGTGGAAATCATAGCGCTTATAATAGACAACTGGTAAACCCACCGTGCAGCATTCATTCTTTCTGAGGCAATAACCAATTTGTTTTCCAAAAACCATAAGCCAACGGTTTCAGCCAAAATTAAAATAATAATAGCAATAATAAAATGCACTGTTAAAGCCGCAGAAAAAGTTTTCTTCAGTTTTTCATAGTCTTGCCTGCCTAATTCAAATGTCAGAAAGCGCGAAGTCGCGTTACTGCTGTTCAGAAAACCAAACATCACAATAACGCCTCCCACCACATTATAAATTCCGTAATCTTCTACTCCCAGCGTATTGAGTACTACACGTGAAGTATAAAAACTTACCCCCATAGTAAGCAACATGCGGAAATACAAATATAATGTATTTTTCGCTATACGTTTGTTATTGTTTTCCATTTTATCGTTTTAACTATTCTACAAATCGTTCCCACTCTTCGTTTTTCGGCAATTCTATCAGATATTGCGAAACAAATAGTTTGTTGTCCATTCCTGCGGTGGAGTATTTTACACAAGTTCATCCAATTTATCAATGCAACGCAAAATCCCAATTAATTCGTTATATCCAGCCGCATATTATCTTTGTAATAACCAACATAAGTATTTATTAACTGCGATTTTAATTTCATTTTTACTTTTATACGTCCTAATGTACTGTTTCAAATCTCCACTTAATAATGATTCTACTACTAAATTTTTATGTACTTCCTTTCTATAACGTAAATGCTTGGCAGGATTACCTCCTACAATACTCATCGTTTCTATATTTTTCACAACAACACTTCCCGCCCCTGCTACAGCACCATAACTAATTTTTCGGCACGAAGGTGTAATTAAAACATTGGACGCTATCCACACATAATCACCAATTTCTATTCCATAATTTTTGTGTTCCCAATCTAGTGAATCCACAAAATGAGAAGTCGTAATAATTTCACAAGTACCAATGATACAATAATTACCAATTTTTACAGGTGAACGCAAATCTATTTTATCTGTTTGAATTGAAGTATTATGACCTGCTGAAAGATTTTTGTTTGCCTGTTTTGCCAAAGAAATAGGCAAAATTGTATTTTCGCCTATTATAGCACCTCGTCGCCGTGCAATTCGCCTAGCCCGTTCATGTTTTATGTATTGACGAAAACGCGGTACAAATCCTTTAATAAAATGCCAAGTTGTTCTGCTCTGAATATTTTTTTCGTAATTAGTCATTTGGGAGTTCGCTATGCGTTTGTTATTGCTTTCCATTTTACCGTTGTCGTTCAATCTAAATTCCTAAATTGCAGATTTCCAATCAAATCTCCTTTTTATACCACTCAAACATTTTTTTTACGCCTTCTTCTATTTCTATTTTGTGATGCCAGCCGAGTGAGTGAAGTTTTGAAGGGTCGGTTAGTTTGCGCATTGTGCCGTCGGGTTTTGTGGCATCAAAAACTATATTTCCCTGATAACCAACAGTTTGTTTTATTAATTCGGACAAGTCTTTGATTGAAATTTCTTTACCTGTACCGATATTTATATGACAATTTCTTATTTCAGAGGAATTTCCTTTTAAATCCTTAAAATCAACATTTTCCATAACAAAAACCGAAGCATCAGCCATTTCCTC
>JGI20171J29575_12612115_pt1 | contig 11702 bp, 3 predicted proteins | sample TergutNc150P4_FD_29575 | JGI IMG/M metagenome (IMG submission 29575)
AAATGATTATTAGAATATTAAAATTGTAAATAATTTTAATTTCCCATTTCCGACAAAAATTTAATTCTTACCAAACGTACTTCGGTTTCCGAAAAATCGTCTTCGCCAAGTTCTTCGAGTGCATGTTGTACGTTGTCGGTTTCGGCAGTGCTGAAATAATCAAAAATTTCCTGCACGTGGTCGGGTTCCATCACCTCTTCAAGGAAATAATCGATGTGAATTTTTGTGCCTGAATAAACTATTGCCTCAACTTCGTCAAGCAGTTCGCCAAAATCAAGCCCTTTGGAAAGCGCAATATCATCAAGTGCAATTTTTCTATCAATTGCCTGAATGATAGATACTTTCATTGCCGATTTGCGAGCAACTGAACGCACGCGAAGGTCTTCTGGGCGTTCTATTTCGTTATCTTTAACGTGCTGGGCAATAATTTTTAAAAATTCTTCGCCGTAGCGTTTTGCCTTTCCAACTCCAACGCCCGGAATATTTTGAAGTTCTTCCAGAGTAATAGGATAGGAGGTCGCCATTGCTTCGAGCGAAACGTCTTGAAAAATCACAAAAGGCGGCAAATCAAGTTTTTTAGAAATTTTTTTCCTTAAATCTTTTAAAATAGAAAATAAAACATCATCGCCCGCAGCCGAGCCGCCGCTTGCAGCACGCAAAGCGGGGTCATCGTCTTCTTCTTCAAATTTCGTATCTTGAACAACCGGGAAGGGAACAGGTTTTTTCAAATAGGATTTTCCTGCCGATGTGAGTTTTAATAAACCGTAATTTTCAATTTCCTTTGTTAAATAACCTGCGATAAGCGCCTGACGGATAATTGCTTGCAAAAATCTTTCGTCTTCATCGCTTGCGGTGGCAAACTGCTCCAACTGGTCTTGTTGATAACTTTTTATGTCGGCAGTTTCATTTCCTTTGAGAATATCAACAATATGTTCGGCTTTAAATTTTTCTTTAACCAATTGCACTGTTTCCAAAATTAAAGTCAGAAGTTCTTGTGCATCAATGGTTTTATGTTCTTTAAGGCAATTATCGCACGAGTGGCAATTGTCTTCTTTATAATTTTCGCCAAAATAATGCAACAGCAATTTTCGGCGGCAAATTGACGATTCGGCATACGCCTGTGTTTCCAAAAGTAACTGATTCCCAATTTCCTGCTCGGCAACGGGTTTTCCCTGCTGAAATTTTCGTAATTTATCCAAATCTTTTATTGAATAAAAAGCGATACACTGACCTTCACCGCCATCTCGCCCCCCGCGTCCTGTTTCCTGATAATATCCTTCCAAACTTTTTGGCATATCATAATGAATAACATAGCGCACGTCAGGTTTGTCAATTCCCATTCCGAAAGCAATTGTGGCAACTATCACATCACATCTTTCCATCAAAAACGCGTCTTGATTTTCGCTACGGACAGCCTGCTCCAAGCCTGCATGATAAGGCAAAGCGGAAATTCCGTTAATTTTCAGTGTTTCAGCAAATTCTTCAACTTTGCGGCGGCTAAGGCAATAAATAATTCCCGATTTTCCCTCCTGAGTTCTTATATATTTTATAATATCTCTATCAACATCTTTGGTCTTTTGCCTTACTTCATAATAAAGATTGGGGCGATTGAAAGACGATTTGAAAACCGTTGCATCAAGCATTCCGAGATTTTTCTGAATGTCGTTTTGCACTTTTGGCGTTGCAGTTGCCGTCAGGGCAATGATTGGCGCATTGTCAATGGAATGAATCATTGGCAAAATCCGTCTGTATTCAGGGCGGAAATCGTGCCCCCATTCAGAAATACAATGCGCTTCGTCAATTGCGTAAAAAGAAATTTTTACGTTTTGCAAAAACTGCATATTCTCTTCTTTGTTCAAAGATTCGGGTGCAACGTAAAGAAGTTTTGTTTTCCCTGAAACAATGTCTGCCTTAACATCAGCAATCGCCTCCTTGCTAAGTGATGAGTTTAAAAAATGCGCAATTCCATCGTATTCGCTAAAGTTTCGCATTGAATCAACCTGATTTTTCATCAGCGCAATAAGCGGCGAAATAACAATAGCCGTTCCGTCCATAAGTAATGCAGGCAGTTGGTAGCAAAGCGATTTTCCGCCGCCTGTGGGCATCAGTACGAAAGTATTTTTATTATTCATAATATTATGAATAATCGCTTCCTGATTGCCTTTGAAAGTATCGAACCCAAAGTGTTTTTTCAACTGTTTAGATAAATCTGTTTTTTTTGTCATAATATCATTATCAAAAAGAGATGCGAAATTAATACATTTTTTGTTTTTAACAATAAAACAATATTGATTAGAGTTTAAATATACTGATTGTCAAATTGTTAAAAAGCAAAGCCGTTTATTTTAAATAAACTTCAACATGTTTTCTTTTAAAAATTTTGAGAAAACAAAATTATAAACACTTTTTTTATTGTGCAAATTTTTTTTGATTTTTTTTACAATTATAATAGGATAAAGTTTTGAAGATGATGGAAATTATCCAATAATATTTCCTTTTTCGTCATATTTGTAAAAGCCCTGACCGCGACTGATGCCATAATGTTTTGCCCGCAGGAGGCGTAAAAGTACAGGCGACGGCTTGTATTTCACCGCTCCGTATTCGTCGTAAAGATTTTGCAGCAAACTTACAACTTTTTCAATTCCCATTTGGTCGGCAGAGCGGAAAATGCCCAAACGATGCCCAAAACCCACAGAAAGAACATGGTCAATATCTGCAACATTTGAAATTCCTTCCATTAAAATCCCGCATGCCTCGTTGAGTTGCGTCAAAAACAGGCGCAAACTTACTAAGCCCGATGATTCTTCTACATTAACATAATTGTAATGAATAAGTTTGGCAAAACGGCAAACTTTGTCATACGTTTCGTTGGAAGTATTTTGCCCGCGCACAATTTCAATAATTTCGGAATTTGGAACATTTGCCAAAAAATGCAGTCCAATGCAACGTTCCTGATGTTTGAGTTCGGCGGCAAGTTCTGTTACAACCACCGTAGAAACATTGGAAGCAATAATGGCATCGGGCGAAACAATGCTTTCTATGGTTTTAAAAACCTCTTTTCGCGCACCAACCTGACGGTCGCTTGCGGCTTCATTATAGCGAATTGCCTCAATTACAAACTCGCAATCTTTAAAGTCTGCATAATTGAAAGTACCGTGCGTACGTCCTAAAATTGCTTTTTTCTCACTTTGGGTCAAGCCCCAACTTTCAATTTTTTTATCCAACTTTTGTTCTATTTGCGAATAAGCGTTTGCAATTTTTTCGGCAGTCGGCTCAAAAAATATAACTTCAATTCCATTAGATGCTGCAACAGTGGCAATGACGCTGCCTTCTTTTCCGCAACCAACAATTCCGATGCTCGAAAAAAGTTTCCGTGCTTTCGGTTTTTCACTTAATCCGTATTTTTCAATAGGCTCAATTATCATTTCGGGCATAATATTAAATTTTGTAAAAAAAATATCAAAGTGCAAAGTTACAATTTTTTAAGTCAAAATAAAAAAATGTTTAATTTTTTATCAAAATAAATTTTCCCTATCTGGTAAGCATCAGTTTGAAATTTATTCCAAAATTTGTGGCGGCAACAGGATAAGAAGTAGAAATTAAGGGCGTTGTTACCTGACGGTCGAAGAAAAGTTGTATGTTAACTTTGGAACTGAAAACATAATCGGCTAAAACCTTGATACCAAACAGTTTATTTCCACTTGACGGTTGCGTTACATTTTCGTTAATTTTGCGCAGTAGCGATTTAATATCTTTGTACGACAAATCGACATTGAGCCGCAAATCGTTTTTAATTTTGCTTTGCTTGTCGTTTTTTAATTTTATAATTAAATCAAAATCTTTGATAACATAACCCAACCCTATAACATATTCATCGCTTGCCGATTCAATCAGTTGAACGCTCGTAAGATTCAAAGCAACAGTACGCTGTTTGCGGTATTCTGCCTTAACAGTCATACTGTTTTTCATAGTAACATTGACCCCGACAAGCGGCAAAAATTGTTCCGTAAGAGTAACATTTGCCAAACTGTATTGAGATGAAGGTATTGGCAGATTGTTGTTTGTAACATCTTTAATATAACCGAAAGCATCATTATTATCTCCGTACATTCCCACCCATTCGGCGAACGAAGTATAAGAGCCAATGCTGTAAGTACTTGTATAACGGTGAGTTAAACTTATTGATTGGAAATTATTTCTAATAAATGGAATGCGCGAAAGTCCATTGTAAGTTACACTCCAATTTGGGAACATACTGAGCAGCGAAAGGAAAGGCGAAGTTTCCATTTTATTCGGATTTTTGCCCAAATATGCCGCCAAAAACGCAGGAACAAGCACATCAGGCGAAGATTCTGTAAATTTACCGTTTGCCTCGCTGTAAGGTGCGAGTTCGCTTGTTGATTGGTATAATACATCTGATATAAATCCGCGATTTGGATAATTAAGATTTTGCCCCGAAAATTGCGCTTGCAATCTGCCTGCAAGCACTTGCCTGTTAGATAAAAATTCATCAAAAAGTTCGGAATTATAATTAGTTCTTGCATCGCCGATTTTTTTGAAAGCGGTTTTGAAAGAAAAAACCGTCATATTGTAACTTCCTGTAAAAGTGCGTTGATTGCTATTTTGATAATAAATGGCAGCATTTTGGGCTGTATATCTTTTAGCATTAAGATTAATTTTCAAATCAGGAATAGGCTCAACCACCGCTCGCAAATCCAAATCAGTTGTATGGGCGAGAATTGCAGGTACATTATTATTTGAATCTTTAAGCAGCCAGCCGCGACTGTCCGCTTCGTTAATCGTGTTTTCGTCGTGAATACCGAAAGCAAATCCCCAGCCCGGCGCATAAGTGCCATCAACATTTCTCTGCCCCATAAATCCTGCAAAAGGCGAAAATCCGGGCAAAGTCAAACTGCTTGAATTGCGGTACGTTCCCTGCACGCTGCGCACCATCATAAGCATTCGCGCAGTAAAATCTACAATTTTTTGCCCAAACGGACGCTCATTAGGATTCAATGCAAAAACGGTAATAGTTACGCTGTCCTTACTCACAAGCGGAGTAATGCTGACATCGTTGTTTGTCATTATTTTTTTGGAAAAAGATACGTTTTTTCCGTTTTTATCCAAAGCAGAAATTTTCAGGTCTTTATTATTCAATTTATGATTAATGGATATTGATTTTCCCTGTACAAAATTCACAATTTTTGTGAATTTAGATTGCGGCTGTGGTTTCAGTTGCGTCTGATTTCGCTGCTGATTGCGGTTAGCATTATTGATAGAAGCAGGCAGAGTGTTGTACAGTTTATTTATCCTTGCAAGATAAGGAATTTTATTATAAAGAATTTCAAAATTTGCGCTTGCATTAAATTGCATCTCGCGCAAACTTGTTGCCACATTGCCCAAATACATATTTGCATTGCCAAGTTGCGCGCCTCTGTTCCAACTGTAAGTTGCGTTGTAGTTTGCCGTTGTTTGATTTATAAAATCCAAAAACGGCAATTTTGCTATCGGAACATTGTATGCCGCAGTGAAGACCTGCTGATAAGTATATGACGTTCCCATTTTTTTGATACTTTGCCAAACGGTATCGCGCCAAAGTTCGTAATTATCTTTATTTACTTCTGGGAACTCTGTTCCTTCTTCAATATTTGAATTCATTGCCGTTGTCAGCGAAAGTTGCAACGCTTGGAACGGATTATAGCGAATGTCGAACTGCCGCGTCCAAAGGAATTGGCTGCTGTACGAATCGGCGATAGGTTCAGAGGCAGACATATCAATAGTGCGCAAAATTGTTTGCATAAATTGACGGTTCATATTTGTACGGAAAGCAATTGAATTTGGTAAATAATTAAAATTCAAATCTTTAATCAATTTCAAATACGGACTGTTAATTGTTTTCGATTTTGATTTTTGGAACGGTTTAATCGGACTGACATTAAACGAATAAGTGTATGCAATGCTCGCCTGCTGCTGTTTTACATAATCGCGCGTAATTTCGGGCGTTTGCTGGTTTGTTTCGTTTTGCGAATATCCAAAAGTAAAATTCGCTGGGTCGTAAAATTGCGGCTCTTTACTGCGAATATTTATTTTTGCATTTGTAACATTAAAACTTTTTGTGGTTGCGATGGTTTGAGCCATAGAAAGTAACGAATCCTTATCGTGTTGTTTCAAATCTCTTATAGCATCTTCCATGATAATATCTTCGTCAAGCGGATTGTATTTTGGCGTTAATGTTTCTTTTGAATAAGAAAAATAAACAGGTAATTCAAATTTCGCTTTTTCGGGCAAAAATCTTCCTACATCTACCTGTGTTTGAATATTAAATTGAAATAAATCGTCTAATCTGCGTGTTAAAACATTACTTTCTATTCCGCCAAAGCCCGCAGTTTCGGTGCGCCCTGCAATATTTACCTGTGCAATATCCGATAAATTCAAAGCCATATTTGCCATTGCAGCCCAACCTCCTTTTTCGTCAAATTCGCTCATACGCAATTCATTAACCCAAATTTCGCCCGATTTTTCGTCTAATGCCAAATTTCTTATCCCAATCATAATATTCGACACTTCGGAAATTGTGGGATTTCCTACAACTGTAATAAAATGATTTGGCTGTTCGGGGTCGCCGTAAATATATGGCGTAAGAAAACTCGGATGCGTTCCCTGCTGCATCGCTCTGTTTCGGCTGAGTTTTACATCGGTTAAAGCCGAAAATGCAAAATCGAATTTATTTTCATTTGGCCATACTTTTAAGCGGTCGCTTTCGTCCAAATAAGAATAAGTACCTGCAGGAGTGAGTTTTAGCGGAATGGAATATTCATAATAATTTTGTTTCATATCAGAGCCGATTCTGATAAATGCCTGCAACTGATAATCCTGCAAATTTGTATTATCGTCAATAAATTTTTCGGCGTGAACAAACATTTGCAAGCGTTTATAATTCCGCATATCAAGTTGAGTAGTTTTATAAACCGCTTTTGCCTCGTTTTGTTTCAAATTTGTTACTTTCAAAAGCAAAGCCTGCTCATTTTGTTGAATAAGCGTAGGTTGCGAAGGGTCGGTTTGGCGCGTAATTCCCGGAGGCAAAACATAATTTACAGGTTTTTTATCTGCATTTTCTTCAATATTAACCGATTGAACATCAATTTGTGCGGTAGAAGCGGTTTCTGCACCGTTTGGCATCAGCGATTTTGTATAAGTGCGCCAATCGCCGCGAACAAGGTCCATCGTGGCAAAACGCAAAAAAATACTGTCGGTAAATCCTGTCAAATACATTCGCATAAAACGAATAGAACGGAAACCGCGCATATTATTAACAGGTCTGCAACGCGCATTGCTTACATCTTTAACAGGAATTCGGAATTGATACCATGTAACATTTTCCGTATTGCCGTTTTCCAAAGCAACGGAACTTATAATTTTATCTGAAATATAATTTTCGCCAACTTGCATTTGTGCAGGATCGAGGTCAATTGTATATTCATAATATTTTTCATATTCATTCAAAGTATTGTCATGATTCAAATCTTCGCCATCGGGCTGTTGAGTGGCTGCGGTTGAATATGTTTGATTGACGTTGCTTGCGTCGGGCGAATTGCCTTCTGTTCCATTATAATATTTGTAACGGTCGAGAATGCTTTTTTGTTGCTGGTCGTAGTCGCTTCCGCGATAGTAATGATAATTATCTCCCGAAGGGTCGTTAAACGGAGAAAACGGGTCGTTTGTCCATCGGGCAACTGTTTGTGCATCAGTTACTTTTGATAAAATTTTTTCATAATAATTTTTATATTCTCTGTAAGTAAATTCTTCTTCGGTTGACAGTCCATCAAGTCCGACATCCTGATATGCCCGTGCGCCGACAGAATTATCAAAAGCATTTACAGTTGATTGTGTGCGCGGAACATAACCCCATTTTGTCGTATCGTTTTGCGTTGCATCGCCTTGTGCATTAAGTCCATTTTCAAAGAATTTTTTTCCATCTTTTAAAACATCTTCACTTACATCGCCCAAGTCAAATCTTAATTTACCTTTATTTGCGCTTGATGGATTGTAAATAAAAGGGTCGAGCAACCAAAATTCGATATATTCAATATTGCTTTGCTCAAAATCGGTATAATCAATGGCTCGCGTTATTCCGCCCCAACGCTGTTCGGGGTACATCAATTCTCCATTTGAAGAAACATCGTCGGCATCAATATTGTATGCGCCGCGTTCTTTGGGATAATATGAAACATTAAGCGGCGTAAGCAGTTGCGCATCCATTACAGAGGATTCGCGGTTTGGAAAAACTTCATAAATTTTTACAATGCGGGTAAAATGATTTGATTTTGAATTAACATTGTTGCGCAAATTGTCGGGGGTTTGGCTGGTGCTGCCGTTTAAAACATTATCAACATAAAACCACGAAGTATGAGCGCGGTTTTTACCATAACTGCGCCCGCCGTGTTGTTCGTTTTCTATTTTATCATCTGTAATTTCTGTAGGCTCGGATGCAAGATACCAATAATAAGGATAATGAATGTCGATATTTGTTGTGCTGCTTTCAAAATCATCGATATAAGCGTAGCCCGACTGTCCGATTTTTTTTGAATGACCGGGAATAAGTTGTGCAAATTCAGCATTTAACGCCAAAGACGAAGGCGTTTTTGCATTTACAAAAGGTAGTTTGTTGATAACATCGGTCAGCCATTGACTTTCGTAACGCCACGCACCGTTCAGTCCCCAAATTGTATTTTTCAGCGGCTCGCTGCCTACATTTACTTTTGTTGTCAGCGGTTGCTCGGTAAGATGCATAAGAGTTCCGCCCAAAGACAAATCTTTGCTGAAAACGTATTCTAAATGCGTTCCGAGCAGGGTTTTGCGTTGCATATTAAAAGTATTCTGATTTTCTAATCTGACTTCAATATTTGTATTGGAATTGACCAGCGATTGATTGAGAATTGTTACAATTCCCATAATATAATCAACAGTATAATCCACATTTTCAGTAAGTTGTACTCCGCCTGCCATAACTACAACTGAACCGCGCGGAACATTCATTGCATTGAGTCGAATTTCAGAACCTGAACCCGATGCCTGATATTCCCCTGTAAGTTTGAATTTATTTTTTTCAGAATATTCACGTGCAACAACCAAAGTAGAATCGTAGAGTTCCTGATAAATATAATTAACGCTGTCTGCTGTTCCAATCTCTTTTGCCAAATGACGTCCAAAAGGCTCTAAAACAGGGAAAATAACTCTGCCTGTTTGGCTTTGAATTGTAAATCCTTCCAAAAAGTCGAACTTTCCGTCAGGTATGGGGTCGTTGCGGAAATTGAGTCGGTCTAAACCCATAACGCGCAGCAAAAGTTTGTTTCTGATATTTCCTACATTGAGATATTGCAAGTCTGTTCCCACAGAATCATTGCGATAAACAACATTGAGTTTAAAATTTTCTGCCTGCACCTGCATTGCGCCCAAATTATAAACATTTTTCATCATCAAATCCCACGATTTGAGATTTGGCGACTGGCTTGTACTTTTCAGCAATTTAACTATCAACGCATCGGGCGCAGTCTGATTATTTGTAAATTCTCCAACCTGATAATTTTTTCCTGTTTTATTATCAAGATATTTGAAAGCCACAGCCAAAACCTCGTCGGGGCGCAAATCCTGCCGAAGCGAAATATAACCCAAATCTGCGTTAAGGGTATATTCCGAAGTGTTTAACATTCGCGCATTTTCTATTTTGTCATAATCTTCGCTGCCGACAACTCCACTAATCATTTCCATTGCCTGATTTATTTTGGAAACATCTCTGATTCCGTCTAAGGCTTTAATTCTGCTGTACAAATCATTTGCCGCATTATCAGGCACGTTCATTGGATTATTTGGCAGATACCAAACTGTTTTTTTGTCTATTCTATCGCTTGTATTTTCACCCAAATCCATAAACGCCACAATATTTCGTGCATTATCATAAATACCGCGTTTATTGGTTATCCAAACCTGAATATCCTGAATTGTAATGGACGAAGCGGCTGGACGGCGGAAAAAATTATCTTCATAGATATCTCTAAAATATTGAGAGAGAAAGAAATGGCGATTTTCGTCATATTCGCTGGCATTGACTTCAAATTTCAATTTCTGCGAGCCGCCCTGCGAATTTACGCGCTGCGTTTGCGATTGCTGCTGCGAAACCAAAGCCGTAACTTTGAGCCGTCCAAACTGCAAATCGGTTTTTATTCCGAATAAAGCCGTTCCGCCCTGAATTAACGCGCTACCCGTATTCATCGACACATTTCCTGCCTCAATGCTGCGGATAATATCGTCTTCGCCTTCGCCAAGGCGCGGCGGCTGATAGTTAAGACTGATAATTTGACGGTCGAAATCAAAAGTGGATTTGGTATTATAATTTATTCCAAAATTAATTTTATTTCCAACTTTTCCCTGTGCGTTGAGTTGAATTTTTTCATCAAAATCAAAAGAAGTAACGTTGCGCTGGCGTTGCGGTAGCGTTGGATTATTTATTTTATTATTTCTTATACCAAAAAGCAATTCTGCCGAACCCTGTATTTTTACCTGCAATCCGCCCGGACCAAAAACCTTGTCGATAGACGGAATATTGAATTTCATATCCGAAAGAGAAAATTTCTTTTCGTTATTTGTAGTGTCGTTGGCGTTTTTTTGCCGCCAATAGTCCGATATTGCGCGTTTTTCGGAATAATCGCGGTATTCCTGCTCGGTCATCACGTATGGCGTGCTAATATCCATATCGCCAACCATTGTCCGCAAAATATAATTTCCTGTTTGCGGGTCGTATTCCACAACTGTCTTTACATTATCGGGCGTAGGCGCGTCCATCGGATATTGCTTTTGCAAATCTTCGTAATCGTCCTGTGTTAAAGGATTTATAGGCGATTGTGATTTCTGACGAATACCTGTATCGCCCACCTGAACGGTGTTTGTTTCCTGCGGGGAAAAATTATTTTCTACATAAAAATTTTTCTGCACAGGCATAATAAATGCATACGCCGAACCTATCAGCGCACAACACAATAAAAATATGGAAATTATTTTTTTACGAAACAACATTTTTCTTTTCAACAAATGATTTACTCAAAATAACGCTGCAAAAATACTTAAAAAAAATCAATCTGCGACAACTACTCTGAATTTCATAAAACATAAACGTAAAATTTAAGTAAATAGTGCGCCAATAATGTAAAAAAATAAAACTGAAAAAATTATTTTAAAAATTACCATAACTTGCAAAATCAAGTATGGGATATTTCAAAAGGGCAGTCTATGTAGAGGCAAACCTGTTTACAAAATATTAATTTTCACATCCATTTATAATGTCATAATAACAAATGCGAATCACGGGTTAAAAAAGCCCGTTTTTTTATTTAATTTTATGGTTAAAAATCCTTAAAAAAGTTGCATATATCGTTGATTTTTAGTAATTTAGATGTCTAAAATCAACAAAACACCAATATGTCAAACGAAATGCAACTTAAATTAATCGAAACCTACTCACTGGTTTGCGACCTCTTCGATAAAAATCCTCAATGGAATTTTATCCGATTATCAAATAATAATCAACCTGCTCAATTCACTGACCAAGAGGCAGTTACTATTTATCTTTTTGTTGGATATTACCAAAAATATTCCAAAATCAAGGAAATTCATAATTTTGCCCGTCATTACTTGCACGAACAATACAT
>JGI20171J29575_12612112_pt1 | contig 11678 bp, 11 predicted proteins | sample TergutNc150P4_FD_29575 | JGI IMG/M metagenome (IMG submission 29575)
GCAAATTTTTAATTCCGCCAACGGGTTATCAAATATTATTTTGCGTAAATTTACGTTTTTATGTAAATTTACTTTTCGTGTATATTTACGCGGTGCAAAGATAAATAATTAATTTCGATTTTCGCAAGAAAAAAAATCTTTTTTTGCATAAATATTTCTAAAAATAACATAACTTATTAATAATCAATTAATATTTTTAAACATGAAAAACAAAAAAAAAACAGAAAATCATTTTGTAGTTGAAAATCTTATCAAAATAATGAATGATAGGAAATTAACAAAAGTAGAATTTGCAGACTTAATTGAATTTCCAGAAGCAAAATGGAATAAAATTTCAAATGGTTGGCAGGCTTTGAAAGTTGATGAAATTTCTAAAATCGCAGAAAAATTGCAAATGCGGGAAATTGACATTTATACCTTTCCTAAAATATTCAGAGAAAAAGAAGGGGAATTAAAAAATACAGAAATAAAAGCACAATTAACAATTGAATTGCAAGAAGATTTAAAACAAAAAGTACTTGAAATGATTTTTGGAAAGGAAAATATTGAAATTTTAAAATAATAGAGATTATATAGAATAAGTAACTTTTGTGTTTTTAACAAATTGATAATCAGGGAGTTTAAACTCTAATCAATATAATGTCTATTGAAAATAAATAAGTTACAACGATTTTTTTAAGAGAAAATAAAAAATCGTCTCAGAAATCTCCCACTTTTTTATGTGGTTTTTATGAATAACGACAAAACTCCTCTTGTTTCGCTTTTGATAGCCAATTTCAACAATGGAAAATATATTGCTGAAACATTGCAATCGGCTGTAAATCAAACTTATAGTAATATAGAAATTGTTGTAATTGATGATGCTTCTTCTGATAATTCGGTAGAAATTATTAATGATTTTATTTTAAAAAATAAAAAATCGAATATAAAATTTTTTGAAAATAATATCAATTCGGGCGGTTGCGGCAAAATAAAAAGGCAGTGTATTGAATTTTCAAATGGTGAATTTTTTGCGTTTTTAGACCCCGAAGATACTATAACTACCAACGCAGTTGAGCAATTGATGAATGTTCATTTGGAAAATCCGCAATACAGCATTGTTTATTGCACTCATTGGCTTTGCAACGAAAAACTTGAACCGCAAAGCATTACTACCTGGGCTGGGCAAATTCCTGAAAATCAGTCGCATTTGACATCAACAGGCGGACATATTTCAGCTTTTGCGATAAATAAACGCGCCGATTACAACAAAACTTTGGGCATAAATCCTGATTATATTGTTGCCGAAGATATGGATTTATATTTGAAAATGGAGGAAATTGCGCCTGTGTTTTTTGTAGAAAAACCGCTTTATTACTACCGCAAGCACGACCACAACGCTTCGTGGGATTACGAAAAACGTTATCGAAATCTTTTTTGGCGGCATACGGCAGAAAAAGCCGCGTATTTGCGCCGTAAAAACACAAAAACTGCTGCTATAAATTTGACAGTCAGGCAATTGCATAAACAAAATTTTTCATATTTTATGCAAATGGCAAAATTTGAACGAATACAAAAACATTTTTTTAAATCAATAATTAATAATTTTAAAGCAGTTCCGTATATTTATACTTTATTTTTGAAATAAAAAATAAAAAGAAATTGCTGCATATATTAAAAATATATATTGATTTGGCAAATATCATTTCTAAAAATAATATTTTACGTATTTTATTTGCAGATTTTATATTTTTGTGTAATTTTGCAGCACAATTACATAAAAAAATTGAGTAAAAATAATGAAACACAATTCATTTGTACAATATTATCAAAAATTTCAAAGACATCAAATTCGCAACTTTGCTGCAAATTACAACAAGCAAAAATTACATAGTAAATTGACGAAAAACAAAGCAAAAATAATATTGATTAACAAGGGAATATATGATTATGCTTATTTTAATTTTGCTTTTGTAAACAATATGATTTCACTTATTTTAGAAGTAATATATAAAGGTTATTTTCCTGTAATTCAATTAGATAATCGAAAAAAACATTGGACAAATTGGGATACTTTTTTTGAGCAGCCTTTTGGCACAAAACTATGCGAAAAATATGAAAAATACAATATGGAAATAGGTACAATTATAGCGGGTTTTCGTACGCCTTATAATGTAAAAGAATTGCAAATTTGGAGTAAATTGTATAATGATTTTATAATATTGAATGCTGATACTCAAATATATGTGGAAAAAGAATATGAAAATTTATTGAAAAACAAAAAAGTTCTTGGAGTGCTGTGTCGCGGAACTGATTATATACACAAACGTCCTTATGGACATCCTATTCAGCCTGAAATTGATGATGTGATTGAGGTATCGAGGATAAAAATGAATGAACTTAATTTGGATTTTATTTATCTTGCCACAGAGGAATATGGTATTTACAAACAATTTGAAGAGGCATTTCCTCAAAAAATTATTATAAATAAGCGTTTTTTTTACGATGAATCTTTTTACACAAACCAATATGATTATATTTACCAAATTCACGGCGACCACGAAAATGAAATTTATATTCGCGGTCTTGAATATCTGTCAAGTATTTGTCTGTTAAGCCGTTGCGATGCTTTAATTGCTGGAAATACAGGCGGAAGTACGGCGGCTTTGTATTTGAATAACGGTAAATATTGTTATTGGAAATTGTTTGATTTAGGATTTTATGGTATAAATGATAAAAAATGAATGTATAGATAGACTTAAATTAAATAGAAATTCATTGAAATGTATAAAAAAGCAAATAAGAATTTGAAAATATATTACTTAATATTAACAAAAAACTAATTTTTAATGTTACAGAAAACATACATAGTACTTGCACACAAAACGCCAGAACAGTTGAAACGGCTGATTGACAAAATAAATGATGAAAACTCATTTTTCTTTATTCATATTGACAAAAAGTCTGATATTGAGCCATTTACAAAAATTATTCATGGCGAAAATATTAAATTTATAGAAGACAGGGTTAATTGTCTTTGGGGCGATTTTTCGCAAATTATTGCAACAATTAATTTAATCCGTGCGGCAGTGGAAAGCGGACGCAGCGGAATGGTAATTCAACTCACAGGGCAGGATTACCCGATTAAAAGCGCAGCGGAAATTGATAATTTTTTAGAAAATCACGCCGACAAAAACTTTATCGACTCTATTCCTGTTGAAAAAATTTGGACTGCATGGCAGGACAAAACCGAAAGTTACAAGTTCAACATTTCCTCAGGGCGCGGAGTGCAGCGGACATTTAGAAAAGTGAGCAAAGCATCGTTAAAATCGTTTTTTCGCCGAGAAATATCGCTTGGTCAATTGTTGCTTTTGCTCAAAAAACGTAAACTTTCGCTTGGTTTGCGCCAATACGGCGGTTCGGCGTGGTGGGCGTTCAATGCGCCTACAATGAAAAAAATGTATGATTACATAACTGCCAATTACAAAGTATTGTGCGCTTATTATAAATATACAATTTGTCCTGACGAGATTTTTTTTCAAACAATTGCCCATCATTTGAGCGAGGCGGATAGTTCGGTAAAACTTTTGCCTTCAATAACTTATGTTAATTGGCAAAGTGTCGGCAATGCGCCTTCGCCTGTTACATTTACCGTTAGTCATTTGGAAGAATTGAAGCAACAACCCGAAAATCTGCTTTTTGCCCGAAAATTTGATATGGAAATGGACAGTCAAATTTTAGATGAAATTGATAAAATAACTAAGTGCGTGAAATAGAAAAATAACCTTATGCGTGGCTAAATTCATTAGATATTATATTATTTATGTTTTCAAATTCTTATACAATTTTACTTACAGCATGCATTAATCCAAATGATATGTCTTATACCGTTTTGCAAAATGCAAAAGAGCGGGAAGAACAATATATAAACGCCATTAATTTTTATTTGACTTACACAAAATATAAAATTGTTTTTTGTAATAATTCGGGTGAAGATATATCGCATCATTTTCTTTCAAATAAAAATCGTGTAGAATTCTTATCTTTTTATGGAAATGATTATGACAGGAAATTAGGAAAAGGCTACGGAGAGTTTTTGATATTGAAATATGCCTTTGAGCATAGTAAATTTATTAAAACAACTGATTATATAATTAAAATTACAGGAAGATTGATTGTGAATAATATGTCGAAAATATTAAAACTTAACGGCATAATTTTGGCATATTCTGCAAATAACCTCATTAAATTATATTATGAAGACAAATTAGCGGATTCTCGTTGTTTTGTTGCGACAAAGAAATTTTATGAAATATTTTTAACTGCTGAAAATTCTATAAACGACACGCAAGGATATTATTTTGAGCATTTGTTGTACGATACAGTCAAAGGTCATAGAAAAGATTTTATATTTTCTGATTTTTGTTTGCCGTTAGCATTTTGCGGAATATCAGGAAGTACGGGACAATCATATAATTCAGAAAAAAAATCTTTATTGCAAAACTTGACAGATATGAGGAATTTTTGTGAAAGAACAAAACCTCAATACAAACACGATAAATCCAGATATTGTTGGATTTCCATAGTGTCGTTTATTATCAGATTACAAAAACTCGTTTTAATAAGATTGTGAAATAATAACTATTAATTTTAACAACGCCACAAATTTGCGCAAAACTATCGAAAGTGTAGATTATTTTTTGTTGAACAGAAAAAAAACATTACCTTTGCGGCGACTAATCCAAAGTGCAATTTTGGATTAGTCGGAAAATTAATATGTTAAAATATTGATATTGTGTATTTTACGAGAAACATATCGAATGCAATAGTAGAAACGAGTGAAACCTTTCCTGTGGTTTTAATCACAGGACCGCGTCAGGTGGGCAAATCTACAGTTCTTGAGCATATAAAAGAAAACAATCGCGCTTATGTTACCCTTGATGACCCGCAAATTCGATTGCTTGCGCAGTCTGACCCTGCTCTGTTTTTGCAAACTTACAAACCGCCATTATTGATTGACGAGGTACAATATGCACCGCAACTTTTTCCATATATCAAAATTCTTGCAGACAGAAACAAACAAAAAGGAATGTTTTGGCTTACCGGTTCTCAACCATTTCAACTGATGGAAAAGGTATCGGAATCGCTTGCGGGCAGAGTTGGCATTTTGGAGTTGCAAGGTTTGTCGCAGGCAGAAAAAAACCAAAGCGAAGGTGCGCCGTTTTTGCCCGATAAATTAGAGCCGAACAGCAGAAAACCATACAATATCAATTCTATTTATAATTTAATTTTAAAAGGCTCGTTTCCTGAACTTTATGCCACGCCGCGGCTCAATCGGAATATATTTTACGCCTCTTACCTGAAAACCTATATTGAGCGTGATATTCGCGAATTGACAAATATACAGGACGAACGCACATTTCTCACTTTCCTCAAAGTGGTGGCGGCGCGAACAGGACAATTGCTTAACTACGCCGACATAGCAAAAGATATTGGTGTTACGGAAGTTACAATTAAAGCGTGGATTTCGCTCTTGCTGACTTCGGGTTTGATTTTTTTGTTGCAGCCTTATCACAACAATTTGACAAACCGCGCTATTAAAACGCCAAAATTGCACTTTATGGACACAGGACTTTGCGCCTATCTGTGCGGATGGACTTCGCCTGAAACGCTTTCGGCAGGAGCGATGAGCTGCGCAATTTTTGAAAGTTACGTGGTGGGTGAAATTATCAAATCGTATATTCACAACGACGAGCAGGCTCGGTTTTATTTCTACCGCGATAAAGAAAAACAGGAAATAGATTTGATTATTGAGCGTGACAATGTGTTTTATCCCATAGAAATAAAGCGAACCGCCTCGCCCAAAGAAGATGATGTAAAGACATTTCGTTTGCTCGAAAAAATGGGCGTAACGGCAGGAAAAGGCGCGATTGTCTGCCTGTACGAAAATCTTTTGCCCTTAAATAGAGAAGTACAAATAGTTCCTATGGGTTATTTAGGATAAAAATTAAAAATATGATGAAACTATCAATAATAACTATCAATTTTAACAACGCCAAAGGTTTGCAAAAAACCATCGAAAGTGTTGTTTGTCAAACTTTTACCGATTTTGAATATATTGTTATTGACGGCGGAAGTACAGATGGCAGCGTGGATATTATTAAGCAATATTCCGATAAAATCGCTTATTGGATAAGCGAACAGGATAATGGAATTTATAATGCGATGAATAAAGGAATTTGGCAGGCAAAAGGAGAATATTTGAACTTTATGAATAGCGGCGATATGCTATATTCGCCAACTGTACTGACCGAAGTTTTTGAAAAATATAATTTTACCGAAAGCGTAATTACAGGCAACAGAATTGAGGTTTTATGGAACAAAACCAAACGTGTCGGCAATGGCATTACCGCTTTGCGTAATGGAAAAATTTCGTTGTTTGGTTTGTTAGATGATACAATACATCATCAGTGTTCGTTTATTAAACATAATATGTTTGAAAAATATGGTTTGTATAACGAAAATTACGCAATAGTAAGCGATTGGATATTTTTCTTACAAATTATAGGCATTTATGGTGAAAAGATTAATTATATAAAAGATATTATTGCCATTTTTAATTATGATGGGATAAGCAATAGAGAAGAAGAAAAACTAAACGCAGAACGCATGCGAGCCATTAATGAATTTGTACCAAAACCAATTTTGAACGACTATGAAAGTTATCAATCGCTTAAAAAAAGAATAAAATATATTTTCAAATATAAATTTACGCTTTATTTAGCGAAATTTGTAAATAAAACAATAAGAATGCCCAAGAAACCTTTTAAGGTTTTAAAGAAAAAATAAAATAAAATGCAACGACAAATAAACAATTAATAAAATTATGATGCGTCTTTCAATTATTCTTCCATTTTACAATGTAGAAAAATACATCAGCGAATGCCTCAACAGTATTTATGCGCAGGATATTCCAGAAACCGAATATGAAGTAATTTGCATTAACGACTGCTCGCCCGATAATTCGCGCGAAATTGTTTTGCAATATCAACAGAAACACGAAAATTTGATATTGATAGAACATACCGAAAATAAACGTGTGGGCGAAGCGCGAAATACAGGTTTGCGTGCAGCACGCGGAAAATATATATGGTTTATTGATTCTGACGATTACATTGCTGAAAACTGCCTGAAAAAACTTATTACCACAATGGAAAAAAATAATTTAGACCTTGTGTTTTTTAATTTTTTAGAATTTTGGGAAAAAGAAAGTTTCCACAGAAGCGAGATATGCAATTTTACTACCGAAATTTGCGAGGGAAAAGAAGTTTTCAAAGATAAAGATTGCTGGTGGAGCATAACAGGTTACAGTTGGCGCAAAATAATGCGGCGCAGCCTGTATTTTGAAAATGAAATGTTTTTTTATCCTTATTTTTGGCTTGAGGACGTTTCTATAGGTGCACGTTGTTTTGTTGAAACGAAAAAAATTAAATATTTACCAGAAGATTTGTATTTTTACAGACGCCATTCGGAATCTATTATGGCATCGAAAAACCGATGGGAACACACCACAGGCACAATAAAATACGCAGTTGAATTTTATAAAATTTATCAAGGCAGCAATGATGATTTTGTAAAGGAATTTTTCAAAGCCCACACAAAGTATTATATTGATTTGTCTGCAAAAAAAATATTGCATCTCAACAGTAAAGACAGAGATTTATTTTACAATAAACTGAAATTAATAACCGATTTGCAATTAGTTTTTCCTGTAATCAGCAAAAAATCCGAAATGCTTTTGAAACATAAAATCATTGCAACTTGCCTGCATCCGCTTTATAAGTCCGCTAAATTTGTACAAAAAATGCTAAAATAAACTTGTTGCAATTTAAAAAATAAAATATTATCTTTGCATCAATATTTTTCGTATGAAAAAATATTGATATTTGCATAAAAAATATACGAATAAAATTTATTGATAAATAAAATTGAAATTTTTGTCAAATATTTTTTAAAATAATAGATATTATATTCAATCAGATGATATGTGTTTGAAAATCAATAATATTTTAATTTGTATAAACTCTATTTATATACTGCCAAAGATGCTAAAAGTTTAATAAATCAGTGTTTGCGGTAATAACAACAAATAAAATGCAAAAAACATACGATTATTTAATTGTCGGCTCTGGATTGTTTGGGGCTGTTTTTGCTCATAAGGCAAGGCAAAAGGGCAAAAAGTGCCTTGTTATCGACAGGCGCAAACATTTGGGCGGGAATATTTATTGCGAAAAAATAGCGGATATTAACGTTCACAAATACGGTGCACATATTTTCCATACTTCCAATCGGCAAGTGTGGGAATTTGTCAATAAATTTGTTGAGTTCAACCGTTACACAAATTCGCCTGTTGCCAATTACAAGGGAAAACTTTACAATTTGCCTTTCAATATGAATACTTTTTACGCGCTTTGGGGAGTTTGCACCCCAGCCGAAGCGCAGGCAAAAATAGAACAGCAACGAAAAGAAGCAGGAATTATTAATCCGCAAAACCTTGAAGAACAAGCAATTTCGTTAGTTGGGAAAGATATTTTCGAGATTTTGATAAAAAATTATACAGAAAAACAATGGGGAAGGAAATGCAAAGATTTGCCCGCTTTTATCATCAAACGTCTGCCTGTGCGTTTCACTTTCAATAATAATTATTTCAACGATTTGTATCAGGGAATTCCCATAGGCGGTTATAATATATTGATTGATAAATTATTAGAAAACATTGAAACAAAAACGAACGCTGATTTTTTTGCAAACAGGAATTATTTTGAAAATATTGCAAAAGAAATTGTTTTTACAGGTAAAATAGACGAATTTTTTGATTATCAATTTGGTAAACTTGAATACCGCACTGTACATTTTGAAACTGAAACTCTTGATTGTGAGAACTTTCAAGGCAATGCCGTTGTGAATTATACCGACAGCGCAACGCCTTTTACACGGATTATTGAACACAAGCATTTTGAGTTTGGCGTTCAACCAAAAACTGTAATTTCGCGCGAATATTCATCGGAATACACTGAGGCGAGCGAGCCGTTTTATCCTGTAAATGACGAGCGGAATAATTTGTTGTATGCTAAATATCAACAACTTGCACAGAATGAAAAAAATATAATTTTTGGCGGACGTTTGGCAGAATACAAATATTATGATATGGATAAAATTATTGAACAGGCTCTGAAAATCTGTTGAACTGTATTTTAATAACTAAATTCTATCGCAAATCATTAACCATTATGCCTTTGTGTTTTTTTACGTCAAAATTAAATTCAGAATCGGCAATTGTGATTTTATTTTGATAGTTGGTTAAAGTAAGTGTAAGAGTATTTCCATTTTTTTCTATTTGCGTGATGGACAGTAAATTACCTGTTTTTTTGTCGATAGTTACTGTCATTTTTTGTAAATCCGATTTTTTGGTTTTCGGCTTCATTTCTATAACATAATTTGCTGAATTTGAATTGTTTGCAGCAAAATTAATATTAAAAGTGGCTCTGTAACTGTAAAAAACTGCCATCGGATTAGTTTCTGCAAGTTCTTCTGCGGTTGGTTCTGTGATTGTAACTTCTTCATTTTCAGGCGAATAAGCCCATTGCGTTTTGCCATTAAAATACACAGTCATCTCGTTCATATTCATAATGAACTTATTGGCTTTCATAGTAAAATTGCCTTTAACTGTTTGTCCGTTTTTAGCATTTTTTTCTTTAACAGTAAGCGTAAAATCGGTGCGAATTGCATTAACTTTTGCCTGTGAAATAAAATTATCAATAATTTTTGTTGCATTCTGTGCATTCAACACACTGGAAATCAACAAAATAGAAACTGTAATTATAAAACTTGTTTTTTTCATTATTATAAAAATTAATAATTCAACGTTTAAAAATTATTTTTCATTTATTTTACGGCAATCTCCGCAATAATTGTTCCAAATGATAATCGTCCTGAATAAGTACGTCTCTGGGCTTGCTGCCTTGCGTTGCCCCGACAATTCCCGCAACTTCGAGTTGGTCCATCAGCCGCCCTGCGCGGTTATAACCAATAGAAAATTTTCTCTGTATAAGCGAAGTACTGCCTTGTTGACTTGCTACAATCAGCCGCGCCGCTTCTTCAAACATAGAATCGCGCTTGTTCAAATCTACTGCATCGGCATTAAGAGCATCGCCCTCGCCGCCAACATATTCGGGCAAATAAAACGCTGTCGGGTAACCTTGCTGACCATATATATAATGTACGATTTTTTCCACTTCTGGCGTATCTACAAAGGCGCACTGCACACGTGTAAGGTCATTTCCCTGCGAAAACAGCATATCGCCGCGCCCTACAAGTTGATTTGCACCGGGTGCATCAAGAATTGTCCGCGAATCCATCATTGACGATACACGAAACGCCACGCGGGCAGGAAAATTCGCCTTAATAATTCCTGTAATAATATTTACAGACGGGCGTTGAGTGGCGATAATCATATGAATTCCAACCGCACGTGCCAACTGCGCAATTCGCGCTATCGGCATTTCAACTTCCTTGCCTGCGGTCATTATCAAATCTCCAAATTCATCAACAATTACCACAATATAAGGCAGATAGCGATGTCCTTTTTCTGGATTCAACTGGCGGTTTACAAATTTTTCGTTATATTCTTTCAAATTCCGCGTATGCGCTTTTTTCAGCAAATCGTAGCGGTCGTCCATTTCTTTGCAAAGCGAATTTAGCGTTTGCACAACTTTCGAAGTATCGGTAATGATTGCCTCCTCGCCATCGGGAAGTTTTGCCAAAAAGTGCCTTTCAATATCTGCGTAAATATTAAATTCTACTTTTTTGGGGTCAACTAAAACCAATTTTAATTCCGCAGGATGTTTTTTATATAAAAGAGAAGTTATAATTGCATTTAATCCAACGGATTTTCCCTGACCTGTTGCACCAGCAACGAGCAAATGCGGCATTTTGGTTAAATCGACCATAAACGGCTCATTGGTAATGGTTTTGCCGAAAACCACAGGCAAATCAAAAGAACTTTCCTGAAATTTTTTAGAAGCAATGACCGAATGCATCGACACAATTTGGGGCGCATTGTTCGGCACTTCAATTCCGATAGTTCCTTTTCCGGGAATCGGCGCAATGATGCGAATTCCCGTAGCCGCAAGCGACAACATAATATCGGATTCCAAATTGCGGATTTTTGAAATTCTCACGCCCGCTTTCGGCACAATTTCATAAAGAGTAATTGTTGGTCCGACTGTCGCTTTTATGCTTTCAATTTCCACTCCGTAATTTAGTAAAGTGGTGATAATCCGTTTTTTATTGGCGTTTTGCTCGTTCATATCAATGGCAACGCTGCTGTCGGAATCATAAATTTTCAACAAATCGAGCGTTGGATAATTGTAATGGGAAAGGTCGAGGGTGGGGTCGTATTTTCCGAGTTTTTCAAGATTGTAATTCGGGTCATGGTCTTCGCTGTCGTTGCCCTTATGAACTTTATGATTATTAAATTTTACATTATCGTCATCGTTAATCAAATTATTTATTTCAAAACCAATATTGTCAATCTGTTCATTAATAATTTCAAAACCGTGATTTTGCTCATTTTCTTCGCCTTGCCTGTTAATTATTTCAAATCCATTTTCATCGTCATCATCTTCATCTTCATCTTC
>JGI20171J29575_12612111_pt1 | contig 11669 bp, 9 predicted proteins | sample TergutNc150P4_FD_29575 | JGI IMG/M metagenome (IMG submission 29575)
TCGGCAATGTTCCCTTCGGCGATTACGGCATCTCCTACGGCGGGCGGAAACTTCACATCCACGATTACTTTTTTGCCAAAACGCTTGATCAGGTAAGACCAGGCGGAGTTATCGCCTTTATTACATCGCAGGGAACGATGGATAAGCAGTCAACCGACGTGCGCGGTTATATCGCGCAGAGAGCGGAGCTTTTAGGCGCTGTTCGTCTGCCCAATAACGCTTTCCTTAAAAACGCGGGAACGGAAGTAACGGCGGATATTATTTTCCTTCAAAAGCGTGAGAATCAAATAGACATCGGCAGTCTGGACGCGGAAAAAGCATGGATTAAGACCGGAAGGCTGGAAAACGGCATACCTGTAAACGAATACTACGTAAAGAATCCCGAAATGATTCTCGGCACAATGGAGCGCGGGAACAAGATGTATGGCGACCGGGAAGGAAGCACATGCTGTAAAGCCATAGAAGGCGCGGACCTTGCCGGACAGTTGCGCGAAGCCTGTAGGAACATCAAAGGCTTTATCTTTGAACCGGAGCCTGGCAGCGAAACAAATGAAACCTCGAATGAAGCAAACGATAAATTCATTCCCGCCGATCCAAATGTACGCAATTTCAGCTATACCGTCGTAAATGACGCCGTTTATTTCAGTGAAAACTCCCGCATGAAGCCCGTTGAAGCGCCCGCCGCCGCTTTGGAACGCATCAAAGGCATGATTGCCCTGCGCGACTGTACGCGGGAATTGATGGACTACCAGCTTGCCGGACGGCTCGACGGCGACATTCAGGCAAAACAGGCGGAACTTAACAATCTTTATGAGGCGTTTACGGCAAAGCACGGTCTGATTAACTCCGCCGGCAACCGACGCGCTTTCGACGACGATTCCGGCTATTACCTGCTTTGTTCGCTTGAAATTCTTGATAAAAACGGCGGTCTGGAACACAAGGCCGACATGTTCACCAAACGCACAATCGCGGCGCGTGAGGTTGTTACGTCGGTTGACACGTCAAGCGAAGCTCTTGCCGTTTCCATTTCCGAAAAAGCCCGCGTCGATTTGCCCTATATGGCGTCTCTTACCGGATTCACGGAAGAAAAGATTATCGCCGATCTGCAGGGCGTAATCTTTCGGGACTTAACCCGGTGGGATGATGTTGAAAGCCGCCCCTTTGTAACAGCCGACGAGTATCTTTCAGGAAACGTGCGGGAAAAGCTCCGTGTGGCAAGGCATATCGCCGACAACACGCTGTATGCGGAAGCCGTCGCGCCGAATATCGCCGCGCTTGAAATGGCGCAGCCGCGAGACCTTGACGCATCGGAAATCAGCATCAATCTTGGCGCGTCATGGATAGATAAAAAATACATCGAGCGATTTATCAATGAACTTCTGGAGATTCCCTACCACCGCACACGCCTTGTGGACTACTGTAAACAAACCGGCGAATGGAATGTTTCACGTATGGATTCGGCAAATCAGGTGTTGGCAACCGCCACATACGGAACCGGAAGCGCAGACGCTTTCCGCCTCATTGAGAACGCTCTCAATTTGCGCGATACGCGCGTTTACAAACCATCCATAGACAAAGACAAAGCGCCGCAGATTGATGAAAACGAAACCATCAAGGCGCAGCAGAAGCAGGAAGTCATCAAGCAGGCGTTCAGAGACTGGATTACCAAAGACCAGACGCGGCGGCATGAGATTGAAGCCGTATATAACGAAAAATTCAACTCCACGCGGACGCGGGAATATAACGGAGCGCATTTGACTTTCAGCGGCATGAATCCTGAGATAAAACTAAAACCGCATCAAAAAGACGCCGTCGCCCGCATACTCTACGGCGGTAATACCATGCTGGCTCACGTCGTTGGAGCGGGAAAATCCTACGAAATGATTACCGCCTCTATGGAATCAAAACGCCTCGGCCTTTGCCGTAAATCCCTTTTCGCCGTGCCCAAACACCTCACGGAACAAATGGGCGCGGCGTTTATAAAACTGTACCCGAACGCAAATATTCTGGTGGCGACGGAAAAGGATTTTACGCCGGAAAACAGGAAAAAGTTCTGCGCCAAAATCGCGACGGGCGATTACGACGCCGTAATCATCGGACATACACAATTAGGCAAAATCCCCATATCGCAAGAGCGGCAGGAAAGACTTCTTAGAGAGCAGATTGACGAAATCACGGCGGGAATCAGAGAACTGAAAGGCAATCGCGGCGACCGTTTTTCCGTTAAACAAATGGAAAGAATGAAAAAAAGCCTTGAATCACAGCTCAGTGAACTGTTCGCCGAAGGCCGCAAGGATGATGTCGTTACTTTTGAGCAGCTTGGATGCGACCTGCTTTTTCTCGATGAAGCCCACGAATTTAAGAACCTGTATTTCTATACGAAAATGCGCAATGTCGCAGGTCTTTCGACGGGTTCCAACGCTCAGAAATCAACCGACTTGTATCTGAAATGCCGCTATATGGATGAACTCACCGGAGGGAAAGGACTTGTTTTTGCCACCGGAACGCCGATTTCCAATTCTATGGTTGAGCTTTTCACCATGCAAAGGTATTTGCAGCATGACACGCTTCAAAAACAGGGATTAACCCTTTTCGATTCATGGGCGGGCAACTATGTCGCCGTTACGCCGGAAGTCGTCCTTGCGCCGGAAGGGAACGGCGTCAGGGTAAAGAATATCCTCAAAAACTTTACCAACCTTCAAACGTTGATGATGACGGTTAAGGACTTTATGGATATTAAAACGTCCGACATGCTGGAAGACGTTTTGAAACGCCCGAAGGTTCATTACCATACTGAAATCGCGGAGCCGTCCGAACTTCAAAAGGAATTGATTCATGGATTGTCCGACCGTGCGGCATTGGTTCACAGAAGACAAGTGCCGGAGACCGAGGACAACATGCTTACAATCACTAGGGACGGACAAAAAATCGGCCTTGACGTAAGGCTGATGAACCCGCTCTATCCCGACCACCCGGACAGCAAGGTTAATAAATGCGTCGAAAATGTTTTCACCTCATGGAAAGAAACTGAAAAAGACAAGCTCACCCAGCTTGTTTTCTGCGATTTCTCGACTCCGCACGGCAAAGGTTTCAATGTGTACGACGACATTAAACAGAAATTGCTCGCTCGCGGCGTGCCGGAAAATGAAATAGCCTTTATCCATGACGCCAAAACGGAAAAACAAAAGGAAAATCTTTTTGAAAAAGTGCGGCAGGGAGATGTAAGGATACTTCTGGGAAGCACAAAAAAGATGGGCAGCGGGGTGAATGTACAGGATCGCCTGCTGGTTCTTCATAACCTTGATTGCCCGTGGCGGCCTTCCGACCTTGAACAGCGCGGCGGACGCATTGACAGACAGGGAAACAACAATCCCGAAGTGCATATAATAAACTATGTTACGGAAGGCACTTTTGACGCCTATCTCTGGCAAGCCGTACAGATAAAGCAGGAATGGATTTCCAAGATAATGACCAGCAAATCACACTTGAATGAAATCGGAGACATCGACGAAACCGCTCTTTCATACGCTGAAATCAAAGCCCTGTGTATTGGAAACCCGCTTATTAAGGAAAAGATGGAGTTGGATATTGAAGTTTCAAAACTAAAGGTGCTGAAAACGGATTATCTCAGCCAGTTCTACAGATTGCAGGACTCTATAGCAAGAACATATCCAGCCGCGATTGAAACCGCAAAAGAGAAGATTGCCGGATACAGGGCGGATATGGAACGATTGGAAGCGGGAACCATCCCGAATAAAGACGGATTTTCACCTATGACAATCGGCAAGGTGAAATACACGGAAAAGGCGCAGGCGGGACAGGCTTTGCTTGACGCCTGCAAAAGCATTGTTGGAACAGAGCCGACGAAAATCGGCGAATACCGTGGTTTTAATTTATATTTATCCGTCCGCGCCATTGATAATGACGTTACGGCCACGCTCAAGGGAACCACGCAGTATTCACTGGTTTTAGGCGAGGACGTTTACGGAAATATCACAAGATTAAACAATCTGCTAAGCGATATGCCTGATTTTCTGGAAATGGCGGAACGCAAACTTACCTCACAGGAAAGAGCGCTTGAAAGCGCAAAGGAAGAAATTGAAAAACCTTTTCCGCAGGAGGAAGAACTAGAGCTTAAATCAAAACGCCTTGCCGAACTTAACGAACAATTAGATTTGGATAATAAACCGAAGGAACGCCAGGCTGAAACTGAACAGGAAACGGAACAGGACGCAGAGTACGAACCTGATGCCGAATACGAAGCGGAAACAGAATATGAAACAGATGCGGAGTATGAGCCGGAAACGGAGTACGAATCGGAAGCTGAGCCGGACGCTGAACTGAACAGTCCGACGGATGAAGAAATTAACGGGCTGTCAGAAAAAGAATCATATGACAGGACGGATGAAGAAATTAACGGATTGCCGGATGATGTCATTCCGTTATCGCGGCAGCATGAAACCGGCATCCCGCAACCAAGATTTTACCTGCCCAGCGCCGCCGACGCCATGATAGCGGCACAGGCTGAATCTTTATATAACCTTACGTCCTGCCGGTTTGACGAGGAAAAAGGACAGTGGTATCACACAGACAGAAATACTGCTGATATGGTGGATAAAACGTTACGGCAATTGCGATACACGCCTGATAAAGATATTACGAATAAACCCGGTAAACCATACAGTTTTAGGGATCATTTCATAATCGGCACAATTCCAGACCACGATAAATCAGGAGCCGAACTTTAACCCGGTAATACAAAGCGGCAACACTTACAGATTATCCGATGGAGGTTCATTTGAGCCTTCATCGGAATTGTCAAAGTTTAAGCCTTCTCCCACAGTAGGATGAACAGTGCCGCGCTTGTTTGCCCAACGCGCCGCGCTTGCTTTTCTGGCGATCTCTTTTCGCTGCTCCGGCGATAGCGCTTCCGCCCGCGCCCTGCCGCCGACTTTACCCATTTTGCTCATCTTAACCGGATCGGCATCCTCTTGCGCCCAGCGGATATTTACTATCCTGCTCATTTCACCCGGTATCGACGCCCGCGCCTTGCCGCCGAGCTTTCCCAATTCCACCGCCGCCTGATTTTTTTCTTTTTCTTCCATGAGAAAAGTATGCCCTTCATGCGTTTGAAAGGCAAGCATTATTTTCTTTATTTTTCTGTATTTATTGTGATAAATATGGCATTTTGTCCTTGACATACACACGGGCGCATGGTATGATATATATGCTTTGATTGAAAGATTTTACGGAGGTGGTTGCTATGACAAAATATGTTTATCCTTTCAGGATTTCCGTAGTCCGTGAACGCACCGACAGGTATGAAAAAGTGGATTCAAGCCGTCCTATTTATGAAATTGGAAAGACTCTGCTGGGCGATGCCGCTACAGAACGATTCCTTACTTTTATGCTGGACACAAAAAACAGAATCCTTGGTTTTGTCGAAACATCGGTTGGAAGCCTTAATTCTTCCGTGGTTCATCCAAGAGATACATTTAGAGCAGCCGTCGTGCAAGGAGCCGCCGCCGTCATTTTTTTGCACAATCACCCTTCCGGCGACCCTACGCCGAGCCGCGAAGACTATGACACTACACAGCGTCTGTTTAACGCGGGAGCGCTTTTAGGGATTCGCGTACTGGATCATATCATTGTTTGCGACGACGATTACTACAGCTTTGCCGATGAAGGCCGGCTTGGTAATTCCAACTAAGGAGAAAATGGAAATGGAAACGAAACAAAAAGGTTTGGTTATCAGGTTTTTCTGGAACGGTTACTTCCTTTGCAATGGGAAACCGCCGAAAGGTTGTGAAGACGACGGAGAAATATACGTCGGAGATTCCGTTAAATGGTTCCCGACATGGGAAGAAGCGGACAAAATGAGGAAAATGATTGACGCGGCTTACAATTAAGCGAAATAACAAAGGCGGGTTTTTTAGCCCGCCTTAAAGGAAAGGAACTGAATTATGAAAGTTCGAATATATTACGTGGATAATGAACTATCCCCAATTGAGATCAAAGAAGAAATCAGGCGGGTCGAGAAGATTGAAGAAATTTATTGTAATTTGGGAACGTATATTGAAATTACCGATGCCGACGAAGAAACAACAAACTACCTGAAAAGGCGTGTAACACGGATTGAGATTGAATAAAAAACAAAAATATTTGTAAATAACCGACAGACATTATCACCGGCGGAAAGGAAAGATTGAAATGATATACAGTATTGAGATTACAAGAAAAAATGTAACGGTTGCCGAATTTTTGTGGTATGTCAAACAACAGAGTCAGAAAAAAGGTCTGGATTGTAATATAGACAGGGATGAATTTGAAAAACCGTCGCGTGAAATGAATGTTAGTTATCACGTCAAAGACGGCATCAAATACGTCCATAGGGAAAACGGACAGACGGTTCAATTTGATGGAACGGACGCCGCCTGTAAATCAGAAGTATGTAAATCCATGCCGTATGATTCTCAGACATATATCAAAAACTTTGACGGCTCATTTTATAACGAGATTTGTGAGTTTACTTTTTACGACGAAAAGCGCGGCGTCGGATACTACTATCAGGCTAATAAAGACGCATAACAAGAATGAAAGGAAAACGGAAATGACAAAAATGACAGTGGGCGGCATGTCAACAACAACAGAAAAAGGGCAGGAGCAATACGAAATGTTTTCATATAAAACCGGAAGAAAAACCAGGGAATACTGCCAGTATGATTATCGCCACACGGACGGCGAACTATTCACCTGCGTTAAGCCGACGCTCGAAGCGTGCAGAGTTTCACGCGACGAGTGGTTAAAACGCAAGACGGTATAAGCAATGTATCGGCGGTAATAACACCGATACATTGCCGCGATTGTAGCGCCGTGGCCGTTCCTAGCAAAATGTAAGGATATGAGGATAGAAAAAACGACATACAGTCTACCAGCATACCGGCAGTCCCAGGAAAATCGCGGAACATTTCGGAATAGACCCGCCCACAGGCTCACGTATCATATTCAGTGCAATAATAAAAGTATGGAAATCAATTTTGTACACAGATATTCAGAAATGTTAAAGATCAATGAATAAAACTATCAAATTCTTAAGTTTTTCGCATAAAAATGCCACAAATGGATCTCTGTGTTATAAAAAACATAAGATTATCACGAAAATGTTGCGCCGACATCGTACATGTTTGGACTGTATAGACGACTTTCCCACTTCTTCACAATCTCGGTTGCCCGTTTGCGATCATTTTCCGGGATACGCTTATCGTAATCTTTTAGTATGTTCCTGATAACATTAGGGAAATCCGCATAGTATAGATTGTTAGTTGAACAGATCGCCGAAAACCCCAAACTATGTAAAAGATTTTTGCTTCTGGATTCTCTTTTGCCAGAAATAGGTATGGCATAAAGCCGCTCAAGTTGTTCCGGAAAGCAAATATAACTAACCAGTCGGAAAAATGACGATAGCACTTTTACCGCTGCTTCAGAATTTGGTTCGTCTCTCTCATTCAGCGTGACGAAGCTCTCAATATGCAGGTCTCGTATTCGTGATCGTTCTTCAGGTGCAAAAAGACATTCTGCTGTGATTTTTTGTTCGATAAGCTCTCCACTCACCAGCGCTTTTACAGCTTCTGGTTTAAGAGGTAGGATATCTAAATTCCCAACATTGTATCCAGCGTCTGATTTTATGATAAAAAAACCCGTCGGGTTTTTTCGATACCAGTCCATCATTACATCGACAGGTACTAGATCAACCCCTGTATAGACCTCTTGTGCTTTATTAGCAGCCCATTTACGTCCTGTTTCATCAGCCGGTACAACATCGTATATTCGCGCGCGGTCTTTTATCTTGCTAAGTTTTGGAAGTACATCTAAATTCGGCGTTTCGCGTTCAAAGTCCTTCAAGAAGTTCTTCAGTATTAATACTGAAACATCATCGGCGTCTTGGGGTTTGACAATATCTCTGTGGTTCTTACCAATAATTGTTTCGGTATCGGGATTTCCCCAAATTGCCCTTGCACTTAAACGATTGACAATTTTGTCTTGTTCACCTACTACGAATTTCGTTCGCACACAATTTTGTATTCCCAGCCTGAACCAATCTTCGTTTAGAAGCTCGATAAAATCAGATCCGTGACATAGCTGTCGTAGCTGATAATGTTGGATTGAAAAAATATTAGCGATACTAGCAATTCGCGATCCATTATTTGGGACGGCGAAGAGAACGAGTCCTTTTACACGTGTTTTACGATTTGCTTTAAATTCATCGAGTAAATACTTACGTGCAATAAACCCTCCCATGCTGTGGCAAACTAGGACAATGCTTTGGAAATGAGAATATTTATTATCAATCTGAGTTTTTAATCCGTTGGCAAGTTCCTGAATATGTGACGCCCCTCGGCGAATAAGAGGGATGCGCCATAGCATTGTGGGATATGAAAAAAACTTAATATCATGTTTTTGTATTAAATCGTTATCTTGCCTTAGAAACTCAGGGAACTTGCCCCAGGTTTCCTCACTTTTACCGCCCAAGCCATGAATAAATAAGACGAGTGTTTTTGCGTAATTGGTCTCCCTTTCATCACTTTGGATGCCAACATCTACTTCCATAGCCGTTATAACTCCTACTGTAAACTGTCATTGCAATTGCATTGTTTGACAGCTTTGAGAATCGACATTCATAGGAATATCCAACGATTTAATAGTTTTTAATGACGCCATTCACAACAGGCAATGGTAAAACCAAAAGACACGGAAATCAATTTTGTGCATTTTTATGTAAAAGGCTCAAAAAACTGATGGCTTTATTCACTGATCTTTAAAATTTCTGAATATTTATTTGCAAGATTGATTTCCGTGTCCAAGAAGAACTAAAAAACCTTTCCGATGGGAACCACGATTACGACAAAGTCAAAATGCCTTGCGACAATTGGGCACATATTTGACAGCACATCCTCACTAATAGCTAAAAGCCTTCTGATCCCATTCCTGCGCTTTGGTATAGTCTCCTTGATTATAGTAGATGCCTGCGATATTTTTGCAAATAATGGTAGTGTATGGATGTTCCAAGCCAAACACATTTTCATTGATAACTAAAGCGTTCTGATACAATTCCAACGCTCTGGCATAGTCTCCTTGATTATCGTAAACGCTCGCGATGCTGTAGTAAATACTGGCGGTATCAGGATGCTCTTTACCAAATACCGCTTCAAAGATAGTTAAAGCTTTATCATACATTTCTAGTGCTTTTGCATAATCTCCCTGATTATTGTAAACGCTTGCGATGCTGGCGTAAGAAGCTGCGGTATCCGGATGCCTTTCACCAAACACGTTCTTGTTCTCACGAATAGATAAAGCTTTCTTAAACCACGCCAATGCTTTGGAATAGTCTTCTTGGCTATTATAGATATTCGCGATATTGTTATAAGTGGTGGCAGTAAAAGGATGCTCATTTCCCAGCACATTTTCAAAGATAGCTAGAGCCTTCTTAAACCACTTCAACGCTTCAGAATAGTCTTCGTATATGTAGATACTTGCGATGTCGTTACAAGTGACAGCATAAGAGATGTCAATAGATCGACACTCTTTTTCTTTGAGGGATAAAGCATTTTCTTTTAACGATAAAGCCTTCTGGTACACCTCAAGCGCTTTAACATAGTCTCCTTGATTATAATAGACACTCGCGATATCATTATAAGTGGTAGCCGTAGATGGATGTTCCTCCCCCAACACCTTTTTAAAGACATCTAAAGCTTTTATATACCATTCAAGCGCTTGGATATAATTCCCCTGCTTATCGCAGACAAATGCGATGTTGTAATAAGCTTCCGCTGTTTCACGGTGTTCAACTTTAAATAAATTTTCACTATACGTCGCAACTTTTTCTCTCCACAGCAATGCCTTTTCATAATTAATATTGGTACCAAGACCATTTTGATATATATTTGCCAGTTGTATGGCAGCGTTATATGCATGTTCATCACAAAATTTCTGAGTAATTTCTAACAACCGTATCGCTCTATCTAAGTCTCTTTCAACATCTATTCCATTGAAATAAGCCATTCCCAATAGATATGCGCGTTCGTTGTCCAACTGCTTCAAGCATATAGATTTATTCAGTTTGTTTAAGAAAACATTGCGCATGGTAATCGAATCATTTAATGGAATCACGTTTTCCGTATCAGGAAAAAGCTCTGCAAATTTAGTCGAATCTATGGCAACGGCTTCTACAGGAATTATAGATTTATGGATTTTTCTAGCGAAAGGATATTCTTCTTTTAGCACATAATTATGATCTGTTTCTAACATATTAGGGGTTGCCAGTATGACAAGCGCTTCACTGTTTGTGATTGATTCCTTAATGTCATTGTCAAAGCATCTTCCAGCAACAAGAAAGTTGTCATACCAAACAGAAACGGTCTCAAAATCATTTAAATTGTGAAATGTTTTCATAAAGCATCGGGCTTCTTTAATATCATCTCTACGGTAACTCAAAAAGATTTTGGATGTAAACGCCTTCTCGCGTATTTCCTTAATGAGTTCATCAGGAGCGAGAAACATTTTCATCTGCTCCTTGAGTTTGATTCTATACTCGCTTGATGATCTATCAATACAATGTATCTTTCCAATTTTTCTTTCAAAAACCCTAAATAATCCATCGTCTTTTAAAATAAACAACACTGGAATATTAAGTTCCTGAGCGATGTGGTATTCTAAAGACCATTTTTTGTCCACAATGGATTCCAGCATTTCTATTGTTACGAATATTACAAGCAATTGAGTTTCTGTTTTTGTTAACTCATTCCGCAAGAAAACTTCATTCCGCCGATCCAAATTCTGATTTTCCAAATATGATACTACGCAGTCTATTCCTGCATCCATAGAAAGTAAATCGGAAATTATATTGTCACGTTCATCCTGCACATCACAACATAGAAATACTTGTTGTGCCTGCTTTGGAATTTCAGATCCTCTGGCTTTTCTGATAATATTCATAAAATAGTCTCTCTAACTTAATATTTTTTTGATAGCCTCAAATACTTTCTCATATGTTTTTCTGCTCGCTTACGATGATTATTGTGTTTTTATGATTTCTCCTCTGCTTAAATTCTATATCAGCATAAACACTTTGCTACTCTAAGAATTATAGCGGCAACGGCGATTAAAATTGGACTGCCATAAAACAGAAGAAGCGTATGTGGTTTAGAGAACATTACTGAGAGTACAAATGGAGACTTTCTATCTGCCATCCAGGTTTTGCTCTGATAGGGATTAAGATCGTATAAGTAATCTCTATTTCCTTTTGGCCTCTCCGTAATCACCCACTCATATTTGAACCGATAGAGTTTCTCCATTTTTAGAAAGAAAGCATCAAGGCACCAAAACACAAGAAGGATGAAAATTCCAACAACGCAAAGAACATATAAATCTATATTTTCTACTGTCAATGCAACAAACGCCGCAACGAGCATGAAAGCCCAACCTTTAATCATAAAAGAGTTTTGAGCCATGCGGGAAATACACGATTGGATAAGGTCGATTTCTTTATGAAACTCCTCAATAGACACTCTATCGTTTTCCATTTTTCCCCTCCTATGACCATACTTTACCCACCTGCCAACAGAAGATCAATAGTCTAATAAATTCCGAGCGAGTGGCCGCCGTCTATCGGG
>JGI20171J29575_12612108_pt1 | contig 11654 bp, 8 predicted proteins | sample TergutNc150P4_FD_29575 | JGI IMG/M metagenome (IMG submission 29575)
CAGAACCGGAGACGCCGGCGGAGCCGGAAACGTCCACAGAACCGGAGACGCCGGCGGAGCCGGAAACGTCCACAGAACCTGAGACGCCGGCGGAGCCGGAAACGTCTTCGGAACCGGAGACGCCGGCGGAGCCGGAAACGTCTTCGGAACCGGAAACATCCTCGGAACTTGAAGTGTCTATGGAATCAGGCGTCATGGCCGCTATAGCGTCATGGCTAAAGCCAACCATTCGTATCGCCTTGCGTGCGGACGTTACCACCGTGCGGCCTGACGAGACCGTTACGCTTACGGCGAAAACCACGGATATCCCTTCCGGCTATCCTCTGCCCACCGGCGTTGTACAGTTCACCGAAGGCACGATGGTCCTTGGTACCGCGTCCTTTACGGCTGCCGGGGAGGCGAAAATCACATGGAAACCAGACACGGCTGGAACGTATATCGTAAAGGCTGTATATATTCCTGACGCGGGCGGTGATATATACCGGGCAGCCTCCCCCGCCTCCATTGTCATTACGGTTACAAGCAGCGTTATAACGATTCAGGCCGGCATGGTGTCCTTTACCCCCGTAGCGGGGTATACCGGCAAGCTGATTACGGCGGCTGACCTTGGGCTTACCGTTACGAACAGCGGAGGCTCCGTGCTTATGGAGGGCACGGATTATAGCCTTGTTATCCAGCCGGCTTTCGCCATCGGGGGGCCGTATACCATCACAGTCAAAGGCATGGGCAACTACACCGGAACCGTTACCAAGACTTTCACCATCGGAAAGGCGACTCCGAGCGTAGTGTTAACGGTGCGCGGCGGATACAATGGGATTCCGGCACGCATGTCGGTGAGCGTCGTCGGCACGGTGGGCGGCGTGGTGCCGACCGGTTGGGTGGAAATCCGCGCGGGCAGGGTGGTATTGACCCGTGCGCGGCTGGACCGGCACGGCGACGCGACATTTGTCTGGGACGATGTGCTCTTGGCAGATTACACGCTCGCCGCGTATTATTTGGGCGATATGTACTATACTCCTGCCGAAAGCAACAAGGTCAGGCCCAACGGCGGCGGGAAGTACGATGATGCCCGCTACAAAGTGAGCGTCGGGCTGCAGGCGTCTATGAACAAAAACAACAAGGACGCGACCTTGACCGCGACCATCACGGGCGGCTTGGGGAGAGACAGATATTACAAATACGATCATCAATGGTACAATACGTATAGCTATGGATACGGAAATCCCTATGGTTGGAATGGCTATGATCCTTACGGAAGCCGGCTGAATTACTATGGGCCCACGGGCAACGTAGCGTTCTACGCGGGCAACACGTACCTGGGTACCGCCAAGCTGGCTGACGGCAAAGCGACGCTAACGTGGAAGGCCGTGCCCACGGGCTCACATAACATCATCGCCATATACTATGGCGATTGGTGCCATTGGTCCGGGCGGGCAAGCGTCACGCTCACGCGCAAGGCGTCCTCCCCATCCTCGGGCGCAAAGAGCGTTGTTCCCTCTGTGTCCATAAATGTAAAGGACAAGATTGTCCTTCGCGACGCGAGCGATACCGTGCTGGACACGTACGACACCTCGAAGATGACGATGTTTGACGGTGTCCTTGCCGTGGAAACAACGCGAAACATGGACTATTACAGCTTCTCCTTCCCAATGACGCAGATGAGCAGCCTGGCCGGCATCTCCGACGGGTATTATAACCTCATAACGCCTCTGTTTAATTTCTATGTACCCTATAACCTTCCCCTTGGCATGGAAGGGCTGGCGGAATACATGAAGGCGAAGGGTCTTCAAAACGGCGACGTGGAGCTGCGCGTATCCATCCGCCGGATAGGTGCCAGTTCCATGAGTTCACTCACCCTTGCCTTGGGAAGCACGAGCATGACGTTGAGCGATTTCTTCCGCGTTGAGGTGGCGCTATACGGCACAACCGGCGTAAAGTATGATTTTGTGCCTAAACTCTTTGATTCGCCAAGCCATCTGCTGCTGCCGGGCCTGATGACCGCCAGTTCCGCGTTCGTGTACGATGAGGCGGACAAAGAGATGTCGCCTGCCGGCTTGGGGTACACGGATGGCGGGGTCATGATAACGGTAGAACAAAACGGCGTCTATGTGGCTATGGAGGATGACGGGAAAGGATAAATCATCATGCCGGGTGGGGACGGCTATGCGCGTCCCTTATGGGGCTTCGCGTTGCGGAGCCCTTTTTCTTATGGTTGACCAATCCCTGAATATGCCGGAATACAGGCGTGAGTAGATTTTTATGCACATTGACATCAGACAGTATGTAGGTGTAAAATAAAGATAAAGATTTGTTCCGACGGCATGGCATCCGCCCATCTGCCAGCAGGCTTCGAAAAAGGGGAAATGACGCGTGAAAACCATGCGGAAGGGTCATGCATCCGCCGTTCGGTCCCGCCTTACGTTCTACGAACGCATGGAGCCCTATCTTTTTTTAGCACCCGCGCTGCTTATTTTTTGTGTTTTTTTAATCTACCCATTTGTACGCACGAATTACCTAAGCTTTTTCCTTACGGACAAATATGGACAGGCAAAGGTCTTCTGGGCGTTTCGCAATTACACCGATATCTTTAAGGATAAGTCCTTCTGGATCAGCCTGAAGGTCACGTTCCGGTTTGTGCTGATGGTCGCCTCGGGTGGTCTCATCGTAGGGATGATCACCAGTTTGCTAACGGTAAAGAAATATATTGGCAACGCCTTTGCCGGCGCGGTGTACGCGATGCCGGTGGCGATCGCGTCGGCGGCAGCCTCCATGTCGTTTAAAATGATTCTGCACCCGACCAACGGCCTGCTCAACATCCTGCTGGGTACGAGCATTAACTGGACGGGGAACGCGAACTGGGCGCTGTATTCCGTCGCGGCCATGACCATCTGGCTGACGAGTGGCATCAACTTTATCTTTATCAGCGCAGGTCTTCGCAACATAGCCGACGACCTGTACGAGAGCGCGGCGATCGACGGCGCGGGTTACTGGCGTAAGCTTTGGCATATTACGCTGCCGGGCTTGTCGCCGACGCTGTTTTTTCAGATCATTATCAACATCATCGGCGCGTTTCAATCCTTCAGCCAAATCCGCCTTTTAACCAGAGGCGGCCCGGGCGACGCGACGAACGTTATTGTCTACAATATCTACAAAAACGCGTTTGAAAACTTCCGTTTCGGGACGGCGGCGGCGTTGTCGGTGATCCTGTTTATCATTATCATGGGGATTACGCTGATGCAGTTTAAAATGGAAAAAAGGAGCGTGAATTACTGATGAAGACAGCGCGTAAGGTGCTTGGCAACGTGGGCAGATTTTCTCTGAACCTGCCTATCCTTCTCATTATCCTTGTCCCGCTTTTGTATACGCTTTCTATCAGCGTCATGCCCCCCAGCGAGATTTACCGGAATCGGCTAATCCCATCGTCGCTCAACCTTTCTAACTATATCAACGCTTTTACAAACCCGAATTACCACTTCCCCCGGTTCATCCTCAACTCGTTCATCGTCTCCGCGTCCGTCATGCTCGGGCAGATGATCACCTGCTCACTGGCCGCGTTCGCGTTTTCGTTTCTGGAATTTCGCGGCAAGCGCGCGCTGTTCATTTTGATCCTGGCGACGATGATGGTGCCTGGGGAAGCGACGATCATCGCCAATTACCTGACAATATCCCGCTGGGGTTATCTGGACAGCTATCAGGCGCTGATAATGCCTTACCTGACATCCGCGATGGGTATTTTCCTCCTGCGGCAGCATTATCTAACGTTCGCGAAGGAGTTGCATGAGGCCGCGCGGCTGGACGGCTGCAACAACTGGCGGTTTTTGCTATCCATCGTCGCACCGCTGTCACGGCCGGCTTTGGGCGCGCTGGGAGCATATGTGTTCCTAAACACTTGGAATCAATATATGTGGCCGCTGCTGGTGACGAACACCCATAAATACCGCACGGTACAAATCGGCATCAGCATGCTTTATGATATCGACGCGCAGTCGCTGGGGTTGATGATGGCCGGGGTCATCATCGTCATTGTGCCGTCGCTATCGATTTTCGTGTTCATGCAGCGGCAGCTGATCAACGGCCTGATGGCGGGCGCGGTCAAGGGATAACATTGGCTTCCACACGCTGGGTGTGGGCGTGTCAACAATATTAACACAACATAAGGAGAGGTGACCATGAAAAAGAAACTGTTAAGCCTGGTTATGCTAGTGGTGATGGGCCTGTCGGTGGTTTCGTTTGCGGGCGCGCAGGCGGCTCCGATAGAAATCGTCTTCTGGCACTCGATGGGCGGTGTAAACGGCGAAGCCATCACCAAGATGGTCGAGGATTTTAATGCGTTGTATGAAGGCAAAATCAAGGTAAACATGGAATTCCAAGGCACCTATGACGACGCGATCGCGAAGATCATGGCGGCCGGGATGAGCGCGCTGCCGGTTGACGTCGTGCAGATCTACGATATCGGCACCCGTTTCATGATCGATAGCGGCTGGGCCAAGCCGATGCAGGCGTTCATCGACGCGGAAGGTTACGATATCACGCAGATCGAGCCGAATATCGCGGCGTACTACACCGTTGACGGAAGGCTATACTCGATGCCGTTTAATAGCTCCACGCCGCTGCTGTATTACAACAAGGACGCGTTCCGAGAGGTAGGGCTGGACCCAGATGTTCCGCCGAAGAACTTTGATGAGATCCTGGAAATGGCCCGAAAACTGGAGGTCCGGGATGACGCGAACAACCTCACCCGTTCCGGCTTCGGTATGGGCAACTATGGTTGGTTCTTCGAGCAATGGGTCGGCAAGCAGGGCAAGGCCTATGTCGATAACGGTAATGGCCGCGGCGAAAAACCCGCCGCCAAAGTTGTATTCGATGAAAACGGCGCTGGCAAGGATATCCTGAACATCTGGCACAAGTTCCTGGTGGAAGAAAAGGTGTTCGACTACCTCGGCCAGGGCAATGACAACGCCAAACAAGCGTTTATTTCCGGCAATATCGCGATGACGCTGGAATCTACCGCGGCGCTCAAGTCGCTGCTGGTCAACATCGGCGACAGCTTCGAGCTGGGCACGGGCTACTTTCCGAACATAAACGCCGGTGACGAGGGCGGCGTATCCATCGGCGGCGGCTCGCTATGGGCACTTGCCTCCGGCGATGAGGCAAAGGAGGAAGCGGCCTGGGAGTTCATCAAGTACATGATCTCGCCGGAGGTGCAGGCCTTCTGGAACGCACAAAGCGGCTACTTTCCGATCACCGTCGCGACGCATGATCTCGACGCATTTAAAGAGAATATCTTGAAATACCCACAGTTCCAGACCGCGATTGATCAGCTGCACGACACGTCCGCGGAATATGTGGGCTCGTTGCTGAGCGTGTTCCCTGAGGCGCGCCAGCTCGTGCAGACGTATACCGAGAAGCTGATCCAAGGCGAGATGGACGTAGACGCCACTGTGGCGGGATTGGCGGAGAAGATCAACAGCGCCATTGAAATCTACAACCTGACGAACTGACAAAAATAATGACGGGCCACCACTTGAAGTGGCGGCCCGTCATTTTATGTATGCGCCCGGCTTGCCGCCATCAGCGAGGCCCGGCTGGAGCGCACCGCCAAACGCGTGAAGATCAACCGGTTCCTGCAATCGCTGGCGCGGTATGGCGGGTAACTTGCCTGGGTAGCGGAAGAATGGTACGAAACACCAGACGATTTGCCAGCATCAATACAAGCATATGTCAGCCCGAATACCAACTCGGCCGTCGCGGGTGTTTGTGGAGAGAATCATTCTAGAAATCAAGCGCTGATGTAGACTTTGTTCTTGGGGTATGTTATACTGCGTCATGTTGGTTTCGTTTTCGGCACTGGCGGCCAAGAGGCCGGGCGCATGGGAAAATTTGTCTTTATGTAGGCTGGAGGAGAAATTGTCATGAGTTTTGCAGTTGTAGGATATTTTGATGAAAACTCTGATAAAGCGATTAAATCTTTATGGAAAGGTATGGCTGATTTAAATGTATGTAATTACCTGATTAACTCAGCGAATAATCCTCATATAAAGTTTGCAATCTTCAATGAGCTTGACGTTGCGTCTGCTGAAAAAAGCATTCATTTGCTAACTGATAAAATTCAAAAAATAAGTGTCCATTTTAAATCATACAGCTTTTACCCTAATGATATGCCTTTTATTTGCATAGATATTGCGGTCTCACTACCCATACTCAAGCTACAGTCAGAAATACAAAATAGTTTTGATAAAAATGCGATAAAAGATGAAAGGGATTTCTTTGAACAAGGAATATGGAAACCAGACTGCCAGCTAACACGCGCCTTTGACAGATCAAAACTCGCTAGTGCCATAAACTATCTGTCTGAAACGCAGTTGCCTTTTGATGGAGTACTTGAGCGAATAGGATTGATTGAGTTTTTCCCGGCTAAGCAGCTTTTTTCGTATAACCTTTTATAAACTGTGAAGATGGAAAATGACCAAGCGGCCATATGTGGAAATTTCTATACTGTGGAGGGAAATTATATTGGGAAAAACATTTTTCCGAAAGGCGGTAAAAGTATTGATGATTGCGCTTTGTGTCATCCTTGTTTGCCTGGTAGCGATTCTCGTTTATTTTTTAGCCAAAAGCCCGGGCAAAGTTCCACAGTTTCTTGATGAAAATGGGAATGTTCGTGAAAACAGCGTTTCAGAAAAGATATGGGTAAATATAAATGATGCACAACAAGGTATGTTCATAAGGGGCGAGGATGTTAGCAAGCCAATTTTATTGTTTGTACATGGCGGGCCTGGTATGCCGCAATACTTTATGTTTGATAGGTATAAAACTGAACTTGAGAAGCATTTTATCGTATGTTACTGGGAACAACGCGGAGCCGGGCTTTCTTATCGTTCGCCTATGTCGGGGGAAGATATAACCGTAGAGCAGCTTGTATCCGATACAGCCAGTGTCGCAAAGTACCTGTGTGAGCGTTTCGGGCAGGATAAAATATATCTGATGGCTCATTCGTGGGGATCATTTATCGGTATACAATCCGCCGCGGCTAATCCTGAATTATATCATGCTTATATAGGCATTGGCCAAATCTCAAGCCAAGCAAAATCGGAAATTATTGCGTATGATTATATGCTGGAAAGATATATTGAAAATGGCAATACAAGAAGAATTAACGAACTTAAAAAATATGATATTCATAACAGCGTGACAGCTCTACATGACTTTTCTACTTCCGCATTGCGCGATACTGCAATGCACGAACTTGGCGTTGGCAGCATGCGTGATATGAACTCTGTAATAAGCGGAATTTTCTTTCCCGTAATGAATTGCAGTGCGTATACGCTAAAGGAAAAAATAAACATATGGATGGCTAAATTTTTTCTTAACAGCCATACAAATCTGCATCAGGATCTGATGGATGCCGACCTGTTCATGGCAATCACAGAGGTTGCGGTTCCTGTCTATATTATTGCCGGGCGTTTTGATTATACGGTCAATTATGCTTTGCAAAGAGAATATTTCGATAAAATCAATGCACCGCTAAAAGGCTTTTACACATTTGAAAACTCCGCGCACAGTCCTATTTATGAAGAGCCGCAACGATTTACTGAAATAGTAGTAGATGATGTACTCAATGGTAAAGTAACCCATGCTGACCGATAAGCAATGGGTGCTATATAGAATCTATTCAGCGTTATTCGCAGATTATTTTATAAATCCATTGATTTTCAACGGCTCTCCTGTTAAAATTATGAAAAAGATAAAATTCGGCAAAGTTTGCCAATCTAATTTTTATAAAGGGGAAAAATGTATTGGTTACGCTGCTTTCATTTGTCATTCCATGTTTCAACGAAGAGGAATCTCTTCGCCTTTTGTATGAGGGTATTGTCAGGCATACGCCCTGCCCTTATGAGATACTTTTTATCAACGATGGCTCTACGGACGCTTCGGCGGACATTATCAAACAGCTGCGTCAAGCGGATGAAAATGTACACTTGATCTCTTTTCGAAAGAATATGGGCAAATCCGCGGCGCTGCAGGCAGGCTTTCAAACCGTGAAAGGCTCGGTCGTGATCACCATGGACGCGGACTTGCAGGATGAGCCAACGGAAATTCCCCGCTTTCTTGAAAAAATCCAAGAAGGCTACGATGTGGTATCGGGCTGGAAGGTACGCCGTTTGGATCCTTGGGAAAAGCGGCTGCCTTCCAAGCTGTTCAACCGGGTGGTCTCCGCGCTGTCGGGCGTGAAGCTGCATGATTTCAATTGCGGTTTTAAAGCATACCGCGCGGAAGTGGTCCGGCAAGTAAACCTGTATGGAGAGTTGCACCGGTTCATTCCCGTGCTTGCATACAGAAATGGATTTTCCATTGCTGAAATTGGTGTAAAACACAATGAGCGTAAATTCGGCAAATCAAAATTTGGGCTGGAGCGATATTTGCGGGGGCTGTTTGACGCGATGACCGTTTCCTTTCTGAGCAAATACCATCTAAAGCCCATGCACTTCTTTGGAAGGTTTGGGTTTTACAGCACACTCGCCGGCGCGCTGCTCCTTGTGTATCAGACAATTGCCTGGCTTTGCGGTCAGGCCATCGCGGGCGGGTTTTGGCTTTCGCTTGGCCTGCTTGTCTTGGGCATCCAGCTGTTTTGCGCGGGGCTGATGAGCGACATGATCGTTGAAAAAACCTTTCATAAGCGGTATTTCGAAAGCTATGTGAAAGAACAGATGTGACGCGCTGCCTGGTATTGATAGGAAGGGTGATTCCAATGAGAAAGCTGTCGCCGCGTCTTGTTTCTATAGCGGAAAAGCTGGTAAACAGGGAGACGCTCCATTACCTTTTCTGGGGGTTGTTGACCAGCGCGTATAACATCGGCGTGTTTCAATTGCTCCTTTGGCTGGGCGTTGACTACAGGCCCGCCAACCTCTTCGCGGTGATCACAGGCAAAATTATCACGTACCTGACCAGCAAATTTTTCGTATTTCAAACACACTGTGAAAGCAGAAAGGCTTTGGCGCGTGAGATTGGGCGCTACACGTTGGATCGCGGGGTTACCATGTTCGTGGACTACTTTGGCCTGATCGCGCTGACGAACTGGCTTTCGATAAACCCGGCGATCGGCAAGTATATTACGGCGGCGGTGGTGATGGTACTCAATTATGTCCTGGGCAAATTTCACGCGTTTCGAAAGCAGGCGCTCGCTGCCTGACAGGCCAGAATAGATACTTTCCAAAAAAGAGGAGAAATCGATGGCTTCTTACAGAATCACGGTGGCAGGTCTTGGGTTTGTCGGTCTTTCCATGGCGGTATTGCTGTCCCAGAAAAATGAGGTAACCGGGCTGGACGTATTGGCGGACAGGGCGGATAAGGTAAACCGGGGCGTATCGCCGATTGACGATGCGGATATCGAGGCCTATCTGGCCCGGGGCGGGCTTACCCTGACAGCCACAACAAACCCGCGCGCCGCGTACGAGCATGCGGACTTTATCGTAATCGCCACACCTACGGATTATGACCCAAGGACGAACAGCTTTGATACCGCCTCCGTGGAGCAAGTGATTGAACAGGCGCGAGCCGTAAATCCCGAGGCGGCCATCGTCATCAAATCCACTGTGCCGGTGGGGTTTACCGCTTCCATGCTCGAAAGACACGCGTGCGAAACCATTTTGTTTTCCCCAGAATTCCTGCGGGAGGGCCACGCGCTGTACGATAACCTATACCCTTCGCGCATTTTGCTGGGCGCCCTGTCCCACAGCGACCGGGCGCAGGCCGCAGCCCGGGCGTTTGTCTCCCTTCTTCAGGAGGGCGCCATCCGGCGGGATGTGCCCACGCTCTTTATGGAGCCGACAGAAGCGGAGGCTGTCAAGCTTTTTTCCAACGCGTATCTCGCCCTTCGCGTATCCTTTTTTAACGAGCTGGACACGTACGCGGAGATGCGCGGCCTAAACGCCGGACAGATTATTGAGGGCGTTGGATTGGACCCCCGCATTGGATCCCACTACAACAACCCGTCCTTTGGATACGGCGGCTATTGCCTGCCAAAGGATACCAAACAGCTGCTTGCCAATTTTGACAAAGTGCCCAATAACATCATTTCCGCCATTGTGGACGCCAACAGAACCCGCAAGGATTTCATTGCCGAGCAAATTTTGCATAAGGCAGGATACCCTCAAAAACCATCCCCCACCGTTGGTATATACCGTCTGACCATGAAGACGAATTCAAGCAATTTCAGGCAGTCCGCCGTTCAAGGGGTGATGAAACGGCTCAAGGCGAAGGGTATTCCCGTCGTCGTGTATGAGCCGGCCCTTTTGGAAAGCGCCTTTTTTGGTTCCGCCGTGATCCGCTCCCTGGAGGCTTTTAAAGAAATGAGCGATGTGATCGTTACCAACCGCTTGCACGAAGAGCTTTCCGATGTGGCCGAGAAGATCTATACGAGGGATATATACAAGCGGGATTGATGTGCTGAAAAAGGAGAAAATCATGTTAATGAAAAAGTATGGGACGTTTCGCTGTTGGGGATTTTTTTTCCTCTATTCGGCTTTGCTTATGCTCTTTTGCACCAAGTCCTCCCCTCTTTTTGTGTTCAATAACTGGACGGACGCAAACGCCGCGTTTACCATGGGCAAATCCATGATGCGGGGCCTCGCGCCTTATAAAGACCTATTCAATCACAAGGGGCCTTTTTTGTATTTGCTCTATGGCCTTGCCTATCTGATGCACAACACGGGGTTTTATGGGCTATATGTTCTCCAGAGCCTTTCCATGGCCGTACTCCTTTTCTTTTGCTATCGAATCGCGAGATTATACATTCAACGGGACGGAGTCGCCATGGGCGTGGCCCTGCTGGTGCCGGTATTTGTGCTGGCCAGGGGTATTTATGTCACCGAATTCGATTATGGCGGCGGGAGCGCCGAGGAGTTCATGCTGCCCCTCATCGCCATGAGTGTTTACAGCGTCGCGCGCTATGCGCAGGATGATGGCTGCCGCTATGAAAAGCCCTTGCGCGCGGTGTGCCTGATACAAGGCGTTGTCTTTGTGCTCATGTTTATGACCAAATTTACCATAGCGGTCTTCTCCTTGGGTCTTTTGTTTCCTTTTTTTGTGGATATGCTGTGCAAGCGCAAATGGAAGGCGCTATGTCAAGCCGTCGCATATACCCTGATGGGCATTGGGCTTGCCTCTCTCCCCTATCTGGTGTATGCGCTTTGCACCAACAGCCTTTCCGCCTTTGGGGAGGTGTACATTCGAATCAATATCCTTTACAGCGGAACAGAAGGCGCGGGCATCCTCAAAAAGGCCTTTCAAACCATAAATCAAACGGTTTCCTTTATGCTTTCCAATGACACGAAAAAGGCGCTGCCCAGCCTGCTGACCCTGCTTGGCTTTGGCTTCGCTGTCTTTATGGACAAAGCGCGCCCTCTGGCCTATCGGCTCTCCGTTCTGTTGGGCTGGGCGCTGCTGTTTCTCTCCGAGTCGATAAGGCCGTTCACATATTCCTATATTATCATGATGTTCTATCCGCTGTTTGGCTTAATCGCGCTGGCCAAAGCCGCTCTTTATTTCCGCGGCCGCTTTTCCGTATCGGAGGCGAGCCGTTCTTCCCATAAGGCGGAGGGCGCGGCGCTCAGGGCGGCGATTGTGTTTCTGGCGGCAGGCCTGACCATTGGCGG
>JGI20171J29575_12612106_pt1 | contig 11643 bp, 14 predicted proteins | sample TergutNc150P4_FD_29575 | JGI IMG/M metagenome (IMG submission 29575)
AAGGCGATCGGCATCAGCAGAAGCGGCTCGAATTTCTTCACGATCGCCAGATACAGCAGCAGGCAGGCTATGACGAGCATGAGCAGCTGCCCGGGGTTTTGGAATAACGAAATAATGCCTGAATCGGCGACCAGGCCCTTCAATGTTTCTACAATGTTAAATTCCATCATGGCAAACAACTCCTCACCCAACGACCGCCAGCACATCGCCTGTGTTGACGGTCGCACCCTTTGCGGCGAGCACCTCCAGCACCTTGCCGTCCACCGGCGCGAGGATCTCGTTTTCCATCTTCATGGCCTCCAGGATCATAAGAATATCGCCGGCCTTGACCTGCTGGCCAGCCTGCGCCTTTACGTCCAGGATATTGCCGGGCATGGGGCATATAACCTTCTCGCCGCCGGCGGCGGAAGGCGCGGCCGGGGTTTTACCCGGCGCGGCGGCTGGGGTGGGGGCCGGCGCGCTGACGCGGGATACGCCGCCGACTTCTTCCACGGTGACCTCATAAGAATCGCCGTTGACAGTGACTAAAAATGTACGCATGGGAACCTACCTCCTCCAAATGAATTGTGTACCGGCATGAATGCTATCGCGCCTTGACGGATGTAATCACAAAGCCGCCCTCCGGGTTTACGCCTTCCGAAGCGAGCGTTTCCGCGACCGCGCCCGTGATCGCGGCGTATAACGCGTTGTCCCCGAGCGTCAGCGTAGGGCCCGGGGTGTACTCACGATAAGGCGGCGCCACGGGCGGCACACCCCGCGCCGGTACGGATGAGGGCTTCTCCTTGGTTCCCTCGCCCTTTCCGCCCAAGCCCTTGAGCACCGTAACGCACCCGATCAAAATGATCAGGCCGATGAAGACGACGGCCATGCCGACAATGCTCACCTTCAAGCCATACCATAAAATGTCCATGTGAACGTCTCCCTTGCGATGGATTGTTTACGCTATCGCCATGCGGCGGAAAATGATTCAATGCACGGAAAAAAGACGTTTCTATAGGTTCACGGTAAAGAAAGTCCAATCCCCGCCCAATTTCCTCAATACTACATTTATCGCCTATTTCCTGCTTCCAGGGTAAGATTTGCGCAAATATTTTGCAAACAAAAAAAACCCATCGGGCTTTTTTCGCTTTATATCATATCATTGTACGTATCATGTACGCCTCTGCCCATCATCCATACCACGTCTCGTCAAACGAAAGCCCCAGCGCCCTGCCAAACGCAATGCCGAACCGAACAAACCCGACGCCTACCGCGGTGATGATGTTCCCATCCTCCACCACCGCTTCTTTCACGAGCAGCGCTTTGTCAAAGATGCCCATTCTATCCATGTCCTCCTCGTACATGCCCACCGTATAGGGCCTTCCGTTCAAAAGTCCCGCTTTGGCAAGCAAATACGGCGCCAGCGAGATCGCGCCAATCACGCACCCTTGATCCGCCAGCGCTTTGAGAAGGGAAACGCATTTCATCTCCGCATCCTCCGCCAAAAACCGCATCATGCCCGGCAGCAGTATGCTGTCGAAATCCCCGGGCCGCACCTCCTCATACACGGCGTCCGGCAGGCACATAAGCCCTGCCTCCCCCATGATGGGCTCCCGCGCCGTGCCAATCGTCACGATACGCTTTCCCGCCTGCGCCAGCACCGATAGCGCGACGGAAACCTCATATTCGCTAAATTGGGAATACAGCAGCACCGCCGTTTGTTTCATAAAGGGACGCCTCCTCTATAGGGACTTTACCTTTCGCACTTCCTCCTCCGTCAGCTCGCGCCACTGGCCTCTCTGGAGGCTGCCCAGCGCAAGCGGCCCAAACCGCACGCGGCGCAGCATCAAAACCGTATAGCCCACTGCGTCAAACATGCGCCGCACCTGCCGGTTGCGCCCTTCATGGATCGTCACCAGCAGCACGGCCTCATCGCCCGTCCTGCGGGTCACGCGCACCCCGGCCCGGGCCGTTTTCCGCCCGTCGTCAAGCGGCACACCCTCCCGCAAGCCGCGCAGCGCCTCCGCCTCCACATCTCCGCGCACCCTGACCAAATACACCTTGTCCACCTCGCGGCTGGGATGCAGCAAATTTTGTGTCAGCTCGCCGTCGTTGGTGAGCAAAAGCAGGCCCTCCGTGTCATAGTCCAGCCGCCCGACCGGGTACAGCCGTACGGGAAAATCGCGAAACCGGCTGAGCACCGTCGCGCGGCCCTCCGGGTCGCTGACCGTGGAAACCTCGCCCATCGGTTTATGATAGAGAATATAGCGCTTCTCAGCCTCCCGCAGGGCGGGCTTGCCGTCCACAAGCACCCTTGCGCCTTCCTCCACCCGCACGCCCATTTCCGTAACCACCACGCCGTCCACGGCAACGCGACCCGCCCTGATGATCTCCTCACATTTCCTGCGCGAAGCCACGCCGCACTGCGACAGATACTTTTGAAGCCTCATCCGCACAACCCCTACGACCGAAAAAATTTGTAAAAAAACAGCGCGCTCTCGCGCAGGCCCGTGGCCATCATGGTTTGCTGAGAACGCGCCACGTAGCGAAGCATATCCACCCCGCCCAGTTCAAACCCGCAGCGCGTGAAGAACTGGCACGCGCCCGCGTTAACATCCTGCGTCTCCGCCATCAGCCCATGGAAGCCTTTGGCCCGGGCCCAATCCTCCGCGAGCGCCAGCATTGCCTCGCCCACGCCCCGGCGGCGCATCGTCATTTCCACCCGGATATCGCGGATGAGCGCCAGGTTATGCTCGTAGCCCTCCAGCAGAATTTGTCCGGCCGGCTTGTCGTCCAGCCAGGCAAGGTAAATATCCTTGTCGGGATCATCACCCTCCCACGCGGGCTCCGGCATGCCGCGCCGCGTGTTCCCCACGCGCCAGAGCGCGCCCGGCAGCGCCTTGTAGTCGATCTCAAAGCCACCCTGCTTGGCGCGGACGATCACGCGCTCGCTGTCCAGCCGCCGATCCTCCACAGTCCACAGCAGCCCCCTCGTGGCGTCGGTTATCTTTCGAATCTCAATCATTGGGCCTACCTTCCTTCTGCTCTGGTATCCTGCCGCGCTCCCGCCATCAACGGCCACCGCCTCAGCCAGCGAAGCAATGCGCCCGGCTTCTTTTCAAGGCTTTCAGCCAGCACCAGCGGCCTGCGGTCCATTATTTCCTCGCCAACCCACATCGTCACCCAACCGACCCGCGCACCCGCGGGCTGCGGCGCGGCGACGGCATCGGCGATTTCACGGACCATTCTCGGCATTTCCATCTCCGTCAAAGGCGCGGAAAGCGCGCCTTGCACCACAACGCCCGCGCTCTCCGCCACGCCGTTTTCTACCGTAATGGTTCCAACGCTTTCCCCGTCCGGCAGCATCTCAACCCAGTCATAGTCCTCAAAGCACGCGTCCATGAGACGCGCGGCCTCATCAAACCAGTCGCCGCAATTCAGCGCCACCCCGACGATTTCCATCTTCTCCCGCCTGGCGCCAAACACCAAGCACCGCCCCGCCGCCTTTGTAAACCCGGTCTTAATGCCCGTCGCCCCTTCATATTCGGTGAGCAGGCGGTTTTTGTTCTTGAGCACGCGCATATAGCCGCGCCCCTCCCAGGGGATGGACGCCCGCTGTGTGGAGACGATCTCGCGAAACGTCGCGTTCCGCATCGCCTGGGCGGCGATGAGCGCTAAATCCTTGGCCGTTGTCACATGCCCGGCAGCGGGCAGGCCGTTGGGGTTTACAAAGTTTGTACCCGTTGCGCCAAGCGCCGCGGCGCGTTCATTCATCATCTGGCAAAAGCCTTCTACCGAGCCGCCGATATGTTCCGCGATCGCGACCGCGGCGTCGTTGCCCGAGGCAATGAGCAGGCCGTAGAGCATCTCTTCCAGCGTAAGCGTCTCATCCAGCCCCAGGTAAATGGAGGTGCCGGGCACGCCGTACGCGTTATAGCCCGTCTTCACCGGGGCGTCCAAATCGCCCTTTTCCAGCGCGACAAGGGCCGTCATCACCTTCGTGGTCGAAGCCATGGGCATCTGCTCGTCTTCGTTATAGGCAAAGAGCACGCGGCCTGTTTTCAGGTCCAGCACACAGGCCGCCTTCGCGCTTGTCTTTTTGTCCCGCGCTTCCTGCGCCGCAGCATCCCCTACATTATACAGGAGCGCTGCAAGGAAAAAAAGCCCCAGCATTGTTTTTTTTATTCTCATCATCGCCGCGCTCCCTTCCGTGCAGGATATGAGCGAACGGCGCGGGATATCCCTTCAACCGCATGAACCGCGGCGCGTGCGGTTGGCGGAACGGGGATAGGAACGCCGTCCCCTGGAAATTCGCGGGTTTTCCGAACAGGGATGACGCAAGGCGGAAAATCCCGGAAATTTTTCATCCGTTTGGCGGCGGAGCCATCGACACCGGATTGCACTCAAGGGGCCATGAACCCTTGCTCATCCCCGGGGGCAAGCCGTTTGACATTTCCCTTGCCCCTGCGGTATGCTGGCGGCATGAACGCGAAAACCATCATCAGCGCCAGCCGCCGTACGGATCTGCCCGCCTATTACATGGACTGGTTCCTGGGCCGTTTGCGCGACGGCTACGCCATCAGCCGCAACCCGATGAATCCAAACCAGGCGCGCCGGGTCTCCCTCCTGCCGGACGATGTGCGCTGCGTTGTTTTCTGGAGCAAAAACCCCGCGCCGCTGCTGACACGGCTTGACGCCCTGTCGCCCTATGCGCATTACCTGCAATACACGCTCAACGCCTACGGGCGGGATATTGAGCCGGGCATGCCCTCCCACAGCGCGCGCGTCGGCGTCTTCAGCCGTTTGGCGGACGCGCTGGGCGCGGAACGCGTGCGCTGGCGGTATGATCCAATCCTGTTCGCGCCCGCCTACGGCCCCGCGTATCATGTGGAGGCGTTCGCCCGCACGGCACGCGCGCTGCGCGGTTACACGCGATGTGTTACCGTTAGCTTTTTGGATCTATATGCCAAAATCCACAAAAACGTCAAAACGCTCTCCCTGCGCCGGCCAGACGAAGCGGAGGCCGCTTCGCTTCTGAAGCGCTTCGCTCAAATCGCCGGCGAAAACGGGCTGTCCCTGCGAACCTGCGCGGAGGCGGTGGATTACGGCGCCCTGGGCATTGGCCGCGGCCGCTGCATCGATCCGGCGCTCATCGGGGCCCTGACAGGGGAAGCCATGCCGCTTCAAAGGGATAAAAATCAACGCCCGGCCTGCGGATGCGCGCCAAGCGTTGATATCGGTATGTACCATACCTGTCCCCATGGATGCGCGTATTGCTACGCCAACTTCAGCCAATCCGCCGCCTTGCGCGCCCGCGCGCGGCACGACCCCGCCGCCCCTTCGCTTTTCCGGCATCAAGATAAGGGCGAATCCATCTCCAGCCCTGGCATCTTTGCCTGACTGCCGCCGGACGCGCTGAGCACATCCTTGATTTCACCCAGCACCTGCGGGAGCAGTTCCATGACACGGTCCACCGGCGTGGAATAGTTCGTCGGAATCATTTTGACCTGGCCGTCCGACACGACCAAAAAGCCCATCGGGTATACGGAGACGCCCGCGCCCGTGCCGCCCGCGAACGGAACCGTATCCTGTTCCGCGGCGCGCGCCGCGCCCTTCTTTTCTTCCGTGTTGTATTCGCCGCCGCCCGCCACAAAGCCAAACGATACCCGCGAAACCGGGATCACCGTCGTGCCGTCAAGGGCTTGCACCGGGTCGCCGACCACCGTGTTGACGTCAACCATATCCTTGATGTTCTCCAGCGTGGTTCCCATCAGACTTTCAATGGGATGCCTGTCCATTTGCGATCTCCACCTTCCTCTTCATCGGCCGCCTGACCGAAAGGGTTTTAGCGCCCGCACGGATAATATCCCCACCGCGGAAGGAGAGTATGCAGCGGATGGAAAGCACGAAAAACGGGCGGTTAAATTCAGGCTTCACTTTCGCGCGCAGGCCCACGGTGGAACCGGCCGCGCCAAGCAGCGCGGAAAGCATGCCTGTCAGCAGCGCGGTTGAATACGCGTCGCCCGTGCCAACGCGGCACACGGCGGACGCTTTTGACCATTGCGCGCCTTCAAAAAGATGATAAAAAAAGAAAAATAAATCCCGCATGGAAAGCCGAAACGGAATTTGGGGGCCGTTGAGTATGTCCCGCAGCATGGCCCGTGGAATCGGCCCCCGAAAGCGCAGGCAAATGCCGTACACGTACAGGGCAACGGCGAATGACGGCTTGCCGCCCACGTCCACGCGCAGCGACAGGCGCATGGGCGCGGTCGCCAGCACCGCGGTGATCAACGCGATCCACTCCAGCAAAAGAAAAACCTCCCCTATTCGGGAAGTATTTCCTTATTCGCTTGGTCTGATACCCACGGCGAACGCATGAAGAGAGTGAAAAAACAGATAGCAAAACACCCTTCCGCCGTGAGGCGAAAAAGGAGGGATGCGTAACGGATTTTTCCCTTAAGCCCAGGGCCTACGAGGCAGAGCCGCCTAACGCTCCCTCTTGCGCCTCCGATGCGTGAGCGGCCTCATCCGTTTGCGCGAAATCTTGCGTCTCTGCCTCTTCCGCTTCCGCCCCGGCGGAAAAATCAATCCGCGGCAGCTCTTGCAAAGAGCCAATCCCAAAGTGGCGCAAAAACAGATCCGTAGTCACAAACAGCGTCGGCCTGCCGAGCGTGTCGCGCTTGCCGGCCTCCGCGATCAGCCCCTTGGTGAGCAGCGACTGCACCGAATAATCACACTTCACGCCGCGCACGGCCTCCACATCGCCGCGCGTGGCCGGCTGCCGGTAGGCGATGACCGCGAGCGTCTCCATCGCGGCCTGCGAGAGGTTCTGACGCTGTACGGGCCGCAAAAGCCTTTCGACGTACGACGCGTACTCCGGCCGTGTCGAAAGCTGCACTCTCCTGCCAAAGCGGAGCAGCCGGATGCCGCGCCTGTCAAATTCATAGCCGCCGCCAAGGGCCTCCAGCGCCTCCTGCATTTCAAGGGGCGTAACGCCCAGGGCCATGCGAATGGCCTCTTCTTCCACGGGCTCGCCCGCCACGTACAGGATCGCCTCCACCGCGCCCATCATCTCATGCTTGTCCATGCTTTATCTTTCTCTCGCTCAGTATCATTTCGCCAAACACCCGCGTTTGCTCCAAGCGCAGCCTGCCCAGGCGCAAAAGCTCTAAAACGGCCATAAACACCGTCACGACCTCGCCCGGCGTCGGCCGCTCCGGGAACAGGGCGTCAAAGGCGCACGGCCCCTTGCGCAGCCGCGACGCCACGGAAAACATGCACGCCTGTACGGACAGCTTCTCGCGCTGGATTTCCCGCGCGGGCGCTTCCTTGTCGGCCTCTTCCTCTATGGCGCGCGCGAGCACGCGCCGCATGGCCTCCTGCAGCCCTTCCAGCGTCAGGTTATACAGTTCAAACACGGGCGGCGGCAGGGGTATTTCCTCCGGCAGCTTTTCGAACATGCGGGCCGCGGCCTTTTCAAACGCCTGCATCTGATCCACACCCTGCCGCAAGGCCGCGTATTCGTTTAGCCGGCGGATCAGCGCGTCTTCGGGCGATTCCCCGCCCTCCTCCGCCTTAGGCGGTTTGGGCAGCAGCGCGCGGCTCTTGATCTCCAAAAGCGCCGCGGCCATGGTAAGAAACTCGCTGGCCGTGTCCATATCCAGCGAAGAAATGTCCTCCATGGACCGCAAATACTGCTCGGTAATTTCGGAGATGAAGATATCGCATATGTCAATCTTCGCCCGGCTGATCAGGTGCAGAAGCAGGTCCAGAGGGCCGTTGAATTCCTTGAGGTGGACGGTGTAGGCCATGACGGTCAGCTCCCCATGAGCGCGCCGACGATGACCAGCACGGCGGATTGCACCCCATTGGCCAGAAAGAGCATCACCTTGCCCAGCACCCCGGTATAGGAGAGGATCAATACCGCCGCCATGCCGGCATTTGCCATCTGGCGGCTGACGTAGAGATTGTCTTTCTTGAGGATCAGATCGTTCAAAACGTGCGAGCCGTCCAGCGGCGGGATGGGCAGCAGGTTGAAGATGGCGATGTAGAGGTTGACCATGGCGATCTGGCTTGTCAGGCGCACCGCCCAGAGGATGCCTGGGTTTGCGTAAAACTCGCTCCACTCCGTGCCGTATCCGGCCAAGATATAGTTGATAAAGCCATCCTTGACGCCAAGCATCTCCCGCAGCGAATACGCGCGGAGGATTTGCGGATGCCATAAAGCGTTGTTGAGGGCCGCCGCCAGCACCGTAAAGGCAAGGAACAGGCATAGGTTCATCGTGATGCCCGCGATGGACACCAGAAAATCATCGCGATGCGGCTTTTTAAAATAATTGGGGTTAACGGGCACGGGCCTGGCCCAGCCAAACCCGAAAAAGAACATCAGCAGCGCGCCAACAGGATCCAAATGCCTCAGCGGATTTATCGACAGGCGGTTCATCATCTTCGCGGTTGGATCGCCCAGGCGGAACGCCACGTACCCATGCGCCCACTCGTGGAGAACCAGGGCGATGAGCACAGCCGGAACCCTGTACAACGAATACTCAAAAAACCGCAAAGGATCCTGAAACAACATATCTAACAGTGAAAACAAAGGAAATCTCCTCTCCGCGGCAGCCACTCACACGCGGGCGAACGGCCGTCACTCAAACCTCTGTAACCCGCGCCCGATCACGGGCAGCTCAAACGCCAACCCGCGATAGGCAAAAAACATCATGCGCACGCGCAGAAGCAGCACCAGCAGGGAAGCCGCCCAGAAGGACACGACGCAAAGAAGGTACAGATAATACCCCAGCACAGGGATCCAGCCCAGCAGCGCGCTGAGGATCCAGCATGCCATACCCGCGCCCAGATGGATCGCGCCCAGGCCCACGGACTGCACGGAAAACCGCCGAATGGCACGGCTGCGCTGGTCCGCGAAGCACAGAAACAGCGCGAACAAGGCGGACAGGGAGGCGATGGTGCTCGTGAGGTTGACCGCCTGGCTGGTGGATATGACGGCACGCTCCCGCCCCGCATGCTCCTCCACAGCAGGAACCTCCTGCGTTTGTTCAAATCCCTGATCGTACACGTTCACACGCTCCTTCCTTATATATTCTGCCAAGCGTATTGTGTTTTACCGCTTTGCGCCTTTTGTACCCTTCGCGCCCAGCGAGACGCTTGTAAGAATGCTGGAATCATACGCGAAAACCGCGCGGTTCTTCTCCGCGTGGGCGGTAAACGCCAGCTCCACCAGCTTGTCGATGAGCTTCGGGTACGAAAGCCCCAGCGGCTCCCACAGGTAAAACGCGAGCGAGCCGGGGATGGTGTTGATCTCCCCGACATAAATATCCTCGCCCTCCAGCAGATAATCAATGCGGACGACGCCCTTGCAGTCAAGGCTTCGAAAGATTTCGCGCGACAATTCCTGCACGCGCTTTGTCTTTTCCGCGCCGATGGGCGCCGGGATCCGGCGCGCCAGCGAGGCCATGCCGCCTGCCTGCTTCGCGCCGCCGCTCTTTTCACCGCGTAAATATTTCTCGTCAAAGGTCAAAAATTCCTCCCACCGCACGGGCATTTCGCACACGGAGGCCGCAATATCCTCGCCAAAGCCCAGCACGGAGCAGTTGACCTCCACGGGATCCTTCACGCCCCGCTCCACAATCACCCGCCGGTCATAGGAGAGCGCCACCTGAATCGCCTCCTCAAGCGCCTCCCCGGTTTCCACGCGCGAGATGCCGATTGAGGAGCCCAGGTTCGCGGGTTTGACAAACAGCGGATATGGCAGCGTATCCTCCGCCTTTGCCCGCACCGCCTGAGGATCCCGCTCCCACTCGTCGCGGGTGAGCCAGACGTATTCAAGCACCCGAAAGCCGCAGCCTTGAAACAGCATGCGCATGGCGATCTTGTCCATGCCCACGGCCGAGCCGACGACGCCCGACGACGTATACGGCACGTTCATCATTTCGAGCAGGCCCTGCAGCGTGCCATCCTCACCGTTGAGGCCGTGCAGCGCCAGCAGCGCCACGTCAACGCGCGCCGCCACGGCCAGGGTATCCCCGCCGCCCAGAAGACCTTTTTTGCGCGCAATGGTCAGCAGCGCGCCGGAGCCGGGCGTTACGTCAGGGTACACCCGCGCGACGCCCGGCGCGTCCGGCTTAAAATCCCGCAAAAACTGCAAGCGGCGAAGCGGCTCGCCCGTATACCACGCGCCGTCGCGGCCGATGTACACGGGGATCACCTCGTACTGGGTTGTATCCACCGCGTCCATGCACTGCAGCGCCGTGACAATGGATACGTCATGCTCGCACGCGCGGCTGCCAAAGAAGACCGCCAACCGAAGCTTTTCCATGGGAGAACCTCCTCTCTTACTAGCCATTTACGATCGATTGATATCACTCCTGATAGTGATCCGGCAGATCGTTTTCATACAGCACCACATCGCCGGGCCGCAAAATCTCCGACAGCCGCGCCGTGGCCTCGTCCAAGCTGCCGACCACGCGCAAATTTTCCTCCGCAAAGCCCTTGGCGCGCAGCCCCTCGGCAATCGGCGCGGTATGCCGCCTGCCGACCAGCACGGCGATGTCCACCCGCCCCATCATATACTCGCCAAAGGCGCGGTTATACGCTTCCTCCTCCGCCCCAAGCTCCACAAACCCAGGCGTGACGATGATCCGCCGGCCCTCAAACCCGGCGAGCACATCCAGCGCGGCGTTCGCGCCCACGGGGTTCGCGTTGAACGCGTCGTCAATGACGGTCACGCCGTTCCCGCCGCCGAGCAGCTCCAGCCGGTGTTCGACGGGCTTTGCTTTGGAGACACCCCGGCTGATGGTCTCCAGCTCCATGCCCAGCACGCGCGCCAGCGTGCACGCCAGCAGCAGATTGCTGATGTTATGGCTGCCCAGCAGCTTCGTCTGGCAGCGCGCTTCCGTCTCGCCGTCGGTCAGCGTAAAGCGGCTGCCCAGCGGCCCTACTTCGATGTCCTTCGCCTGGAGCCCAAGGCCCTCGGCCCGTTGCCCCGCCAAATGCTTCGCGCCCCCGTATTTTTCATACAGCGCCTCACATAGCCCCCCATCCGCGCCAAACACCATCGCGCCGTCCGCCGGAATCGCGCGGGCCAGCTCAAACTTTTCGCTCGCGATGTTCTCCTGCGTGTGAAACGTCTCCAAGTGCTGCGGCCCTACGGACGTGAGAATCCCATAGCGGGGGCGCACGAGCCTGCACAGCAGGCGGATATCCCCCCGGTGGCGCGCGCCCATCTCCGCGATGAATACCTGATGATCGGGCGCGAGCTGCTCCCGGATGATCTTTGTCACGCCCATGCTGGTGTTAAAGCTGCCCGGCGTGGCCAGCACGCGGTATTTTTCAGAAAGAATGGTTTCCAGCATGAACTTGGCGCTCGTCTTGCCGTAGGAACCCGTGATGCCGATCTTGATGAGCTCCGGCATGGCGTCCAGCCGCCGCATGGCGTCGGCCAGGTACAGGCGCTGGATCAGCTTTTCCATGGGCAGCGCCAGCAAGGCGGCGGCCGCCAGCCATAGGGGCGCGGCGGCGGGCAGCAGCAGCGGGGCGGAAAGGCTCCCAAAGCCATACACAAGCAAGGCGGAGATGCCAAGCGCCGTGACGGCCAGTACGGCCGCCAGCCGCTTCACGCGCGCGGTCACGACCAGCGGCTTCTTGGCC
>JGI20171J29575_12612104_pt1 | contig 11632 bp, 15 predicted proteins | sample TergutNc150P4_FD_29575 | JGI IMG/M metagenome (IMG submission 29575)
AGAGGACGCGAAGCGTGAGAGCCGCTTTAGCGGCGTGAAATCTCCTACCAAAGAGGACGCGAAGCGTGAGAGCCGCTTTAGCGGCGTGATTGTTCAATCGAAATTGACGCGAAGCGGCAACGCGGCATAGCCGCGTGGATGAATGAGCAGAAGAAAAATTAATAGCTATCAGGACGGAAGCGTAAAAATTATTTATTTTGAAATATGAACAGAAATATGTTGAAAGGATATGGAAAAGTTATTATTTTTTGATACGGAAACGACAGGATTACCAAGAAATTGGAAAGCACCTGTAACGGAGTTGTATAATTGGCCACGAATGGTACAACTCGCATACGAATACTATAGTACAGATGGGGTAAGGATAACGGGAGGGGATTATATTATAAAACCTGACGGATACGAAATTCCCGCAGAAGTTGCAAAATTGCACGGAATAACAACGGAAAGAGCTATGAGAGAGGGCGTGAATATAATATATGTATTGGAAGAATTTATTAGGTTGGCAGAAAAAGCGGATTATATAGTAGCGCATAACATGGCATTTGATGAGAAAATTATAGGGGCAGAGTTATTGAGGCAAGGAATGGCAAATATTTTAGAGAAGAAGAAGAAAATATGTACAATGCAGGAAACTACAACACTGTGCGCCATCCCCGCTAAGTTCGGGTACAAGTGGCCAAAATTGCAGGAGTTATATTATACTCTATTCGGTGAAAATTTTGAAGATGCACATAACGCGGCATCAGACATAAAGGCTACAGTAAAGTGTTTTTTTAGACTGATTGAATTACCAATGATTATAAAGATATGAAAGAGGAAATATTAGAAAAATTGAGAGAGGCACACGAGGCGGCATACAAAGCATATACTGCTTTATCTGAATTGTATGAAGCAGGGCAGGAAGATGACGATTTAGACGTAGATGATTTAACGTTTAGCAGTCAGGATTTGGAAGATTTGATGTCTGATGCAGATAATCTACAATCACAGTTATTTGATTTAATATCAACAGAATAGATATATTATGGAAAATTTGATAAGAAAAGCCGAAGATTTACTAATAGAAGTAAATAGGCAGTTAGAGGACGAAACCGATCAGGGAACTATAGAACTCTTGGACGATTTCGCGGATGATTTGAGACTATTTATAAAGCATGCAAAGAACGAACCAGATAACTTTTTTTGATATGAAACAGAAAGAAGTAAAGGGAAAGGTTGTAAAAGTGAAAACGGTCAAAGAACCTATCCGAATGCGATTTAAGAAATTGAAAGATGGTAGTGAATCTATTTATTTCGATATCTACAGAGATGGTCAAAGGAAATACGATTTTCAGAAGTTGTATATAGTTCCGGAAAGAACCGAGGAAGATAAGGAAAAGAATAAGGAAACGCTAAAGTTGGCTACAAGGCTAAAGAACAAAATGATATTGGACCTTGAAAGTTCCGAGCATGGTTTTGATAATAAACAAGGTGAGAAACAAAAGGTACATGTTATAACTTATATAAATGAGTTAGCAGAGAAAGCAAGCAGCGAAAGTATGAAGTACCAGTATCGGGGATTGGTGAAGCAAATAACGGAATATAAAGGGACAAAAATCACGTTAGGGCAAATAACTAAAGATTGGTGCAAAGGATTCTACGAATATCTAAGGAAAAAGACCACTATAGAACAAGGAACAAAGAGCCAATATAGTAAACTCTTAACGCTTGCGATCAGCGGCGCGGTAGAGGATGACTATATAACCAATAATCCTGCAAAAAGTATATCAAGAAAGGATAAGATAAAGCAGCCAGAAAGCAGCGTTGAATATTTGACCATAGATGAAGTTAAGAAGCTCATAGAAACAGAGTGCACAAAAGAGGTTGTCAAATTGGCTTTCCTGTTCTCTTGTTTCAGCGGGTTAAGATATTCGGACATAGTCAATTTGAAATGGGACGATATAAAGAAGGACAATGACGGGGAATATTATATAAAGTACCAACAGGAAAAGACTGAAAAAAACGAAAACTTGCAGATATCCAAAGAAGCAATGAAATATGTGCCAGTCCGAGAAGAAAAGGAAAATGTATTCAAGTTACCACAGAACGGATATACAAATCAGATATTAGCAGGTTGGGTATTGGCAGCAGGAATAAAGAAGCGGGTAACGTTCCACGTTGCAAGGCATACAAACGCAACGTTGTTGCTTAGTGCAGGAGTAGCAATAGAAACGGTCAGTAAGATATTAGGCCATAGCGATATAAAAACTACGCAAATATACGCAAAGGTGATTGATGAAAAGAAGCGCGAAGCGGCCAACATATTGGATAAAATAATGAAAGAGGCTTAAAGCCTCTCTCATGCGACTGTTGTAGTTTAAAATTTTGAAGTCTTAAGACAGTCGCGGCACAAAGGTAGGAAAAAAAAGGATACGTAAACAAATAAAATTATAAAAGTATGAAAACGAGGACTAAAAAACAGGAAAAGGCAGAAGCAATCCCATCAGGTTGTTTTGAGATGGAAGAGGTAGATTTTGATGAAGCGGCAAATCGGCATTGCATCAAAACAGGAACGAAAGCAGTATGTTTCTGCATGGATATAAAGGAATGCGGAAAATTGAAAGAGTGCGAAATGATTAACAATATCATGAAAAAAGGTTATGGATATGGAATCGAAAGTTGAAAAGGGTATGGAAAGGACATTCACAATTAGACTGAATGAAGAAGAAGATGCTATATTGCAAAAGATCAAAGAACGGATTGATGAAAAAACTGATTCTAAGGGAATCAAATACATAATAAAGAAGTTCGTAGATATGAGTAACGAACTGGCGAGAGTGAAAATTGAGAGCGAGAAGTTAAGAGAACAGATAAACACTTGCAAGGAATTAGTTTTGGCATATAATAATGCGTTAAAAAATTTTGCAGAGTTCGGGGAACAACTGACATTTGAGGGCTAGCCGGCAACGAATTTTGATAAGAAAAAGAAAACCCCCAAACTTTTAAAGGCTCAGGAGTTTAATTTGAAAGCAATTCACAGAGAGAAAAAGCTAATTCGGCTTTACATTTTTTTCTCAAACATTTCAATTCAATTGAAGTGCGTCGTTTGTTAGATTTAGCAAAATATTGTTTCTTCAATACAATTGACGCACTTCGTTTGTGCGATTTAAAGCCGAATATAAGTTAAAATTCGGTTGATTATTTTTTTAAATGTTTCAATTCTAAATTGCACATGCGTGTACGATTAAGAATAAATTTCAATTAATGTTTCAATTCCAAAGCATGTGCAAATAGTACGATTAAACCGAATTACGAGGGCAAAGATACAAAAAATTATTATACACCTACACAAAAAGAGAAAAAAAATAAATCCACGTTGTTTTGCCGTGGATTTATAAATTTAATAGTACCTTATAGGAATCTGCTTATCTCAAGTTATTCATATAAAGAGAGGCAAAGATAAGAATATTTGGAGAAAGAAAAAAGGAAAAGAGAGAATTATTTTATACCACGTCTATATAAATATGGATTGATAGCGTTAGGGTCGCTGAAGATATTTAAACGCTTACGCTTGGCTTCCGCTTCAAATTCGGCGAACCTTTTATTTTTACTATAATAGTACTGCCAAGCAAGACCAACCTTGACCATTTCTTCATTAACAATCTTTCCATCGACAAATACAGTACCAAGAATACGACCGTATTGGTCGCGTTCTTTGTACTCTATACGAACAGTTTTACCTGCAACCATATCAGATAAATATTGTTTCGATTTGTCGCCGAAAGGTTGTCCTTTTTCAGGGGCGTCAATATCCAACAAACGGATACGTTCCTGCTTGTTTCCTGAGAGTAGAATAACGATTGTATCGCCATCCAACACCTTGACGACCTTTCCAGTCATCGAATAGGAAGACAAAAAAGTCCAAAAAATTAATATTAAGTACTTCATATTATTAAGAGTTACGTTTAAAAAGTCCGCTAACCGTCACGGATGGCAGAATTAAATTATAATTTTAACTATGAGGCGAAAAACCTCATAAAGCCACAAAGATAATGATTTTTGATTTATAAAAAAGAGTTTATATAGGAAAGGCAAAGTCCGCCAGCCTCACGGATGGCAGACTTTAGTAATTATCTTTAATAATACTCGGCCTACGGCCTTGTACTATGAAGAGACAAAGGTAAGAAAATTATCACAAAAGAGGCTCTTGGACTAAATTTCTTATTGCTTTTAAAATGGCGTCCTTTTGCTTCATGCGATTGTTCACGCAATACAATTCTAATTTTATTTTTAAGGGTACAGGAATACGAAGAGAAATTAACTGGATTTGTTCCGTATCATTAGAAGCGGGCAGAGATGGCGATGATGGTTGATTGGTTGTCTCAATTTGGTAATCAGAATCGACAATTGAGGGGGTGAAGTAAGCATCAATACCAGAGGTAAAATTTTTTTTAGTTTTAGCCATAGATGTATGAATTTATAAGTTGATATTTTGATATTTTGATATTTAAATATTAGTTTTGGATTCATTAAGAATTTCTTTACATAGATTAAAATAATCATGTGAACCATAACATTTTAAATCTATATCAAAAATGCTACAATGGTTAAAAGCAGCTTCTTCAAGTGCGACATTTGAACGAATAATTGTATTATAAACTTGGGCGGAAGATTGGATACGTTCGGTGATTTGTTTTTGAATTGATTTGCGGGCGTCGTATTTTGTAATTAAAATTTTATGAGAGGTAAGATGACGATTGAGGCGATATTTAACTTTTTCAAGAACATCAAATAATTTAGTCATGCCGTCCAAAGAGAAAACAGAAGCTTCGACGGGAATGATTACAGATGTAGAAGTAGAAAGAGCGTTTAAAGTAAGAAAACCCAGAGAGGGTGGACAGTCTATAATAATGTAATGATAACTATTAAAAAAAGGCTTAAGTAATTCACGCAGTAGGTATTCTCTACCCGGTTCGTTTTGTAGATCCATTTCAGCAGTAGAGAGGTCTAATGTTGAAGTAACGATATCAAAAAAGGGTTTAATAGAATAAACAGGCAGAGGGTATTGACTTAACAAAGCACCGTGAATTGAGTTTCTTTGACCTTTATCAAAAGGAAAATTGAAATGTAAAGATAGGTTAGCTTGGGGATCAATGTCAATCATAAGCACACGCTTACCGAATTTGTGTAAGCCTGCTGCAATATTTGCGGCGGTTGTGGTTTTACCAACACCGCCTTTATGGTTCATGATAGAAATTATTGCCATATATAAAGATATTTTGATATATAAATATTATGGATGCAAAGATATAAAGATATTTTGATATATCAAAAAGAAATAAAAATTTCTTTAGTTTTACCAGATTGGATTTCATAGTAATTGTTTACAGTACCGAGAGTTAAAGAAACAGCAGAAACAAAAATAGAGCCGCTGTAGTGAAGATGAATAATTAAAAATTTAGATTCGTTTTTAATTTCGGAGTAATCATAAACGTAGCGACCAATTAAAATGTCTGTCGAATTGTAGATAAAAATAGTAGCGACTTGATCACCAGTAACGGAAAGTAAAATTTCAGAAGCAGGAATTTTACTATCATCAGAGCAGGAAAGGAAAAATAAAAGTAAAGAAATCAGTATTATTTTATTCATAATCAATGTATTAATATAATGATGTACTATCACGAACAGAGGCAAGCAAATGATCAGCTGCGTAAAGAGGATGCAAAGTAGGTTCACCATCATCAGCGTCATCAGCGTCATGAGGGGAAGACGTTGAAGAAGTAGAAGAATAACCGAAAGTATAGACCGTTAAATGACCTGAAAACAATAAAGGCTTATTAGTTAAAGAATTGCGTAATACTTCTAATTCAGCAAGTTGGGAAGAAGGAGGAGAGTAAACAGGTTCATCAAAAGACTTACGTCGCAAGGATATTAATTCCTGTTGCAATTTATTACGTTCATAATTAGAAAGTTTTGTATCAATAAGAAGTTTTTCAAGTTCTGAAATTCTATTGAAGTGGGATATGTATTTCTTCTTTTCAGAGTTGAATTTAGAGTAAGATTGATTTATAGAAGCTTCGAGTTTTGCAATGTTAGCGCGAATGGTTGTCTTAGTAGTGTCCAAATCGGCGGTAATACTGAAATTGAATCGGTTATTAAATCGGATGAAGTTAGTGAAATAGGTAACGGCATTATCAACGTAACGAACATTAACGGAACTTTGAATAAGACCAGAAGCCAACCTATTATGTAGAAGAAAAGAAAGGCTATCAAAACCAATATTGAAGAATTGAAGTTCTTCAAAACGTTTGGAAATATTAGAAATACGAGGTTTAGTGAAATTAACCTTTAATTGCGGGTCGTCGGCGTTAAGAACGAAAACACGTTCATTGTCGAACAAAGTAAGTTCGTTTTGCTTGCTCTCTATGACAATAGCAGAGCCAATGTGATTGGCTGAATTGAGAATGTAATCATAATCACAGACAACGTAATATTCAGTATTCTTGTTCTCTCTATCAACGTGACGAATAGTTCCAAACGCACGATTGTAGGTAGTCCAAAAACCTTGAGCAAAAAGCGGCTGCAAAGAAAAGCAGAGTAAACCGCAAACAGCAGAAACCATAAATTCAGATTTAAAATCGCCAGACTTAAAACGGAAATTAACGTTGCCAGGAATAACACAGGCGTTTTTGAACCAGGGATAAAGCAACGGGATACCCGAAACAGTTATCATGTCAAAAACGTAATGACTTATAAGGGAAAATATTGAAATTTTGATTAGGTCGGTATTAGGTAAATACCTAAATAAGTAGAGAGAAAAAAGAACTAAAAAGACAATGAGTAAAAAGAGTAATGAATGCGTAATGGTACGATGCCCAAATTTCCGATTAAGAATCCAAGCAATAGGATAAAAAGATTTGCCTATTAAAGATTTAGTACTGTCTATGTCAGGAAGTAAAGAAAAAACAGTACAGGCGATAATGTATTCATGGTTTGAGAATATATTGACGTCGGTAAATGAACACAAAGTACCTGCAAGGACAAAACCGCCAACTATGTGAGTAGGTGCATTCATATCAGATATATTTGCGTTTAGAGCGGGCCACAAAAGCGCGTGCCATTAACAAAAAGATCATAGACATACCGCCGATGAAACGAAAAGCGGGGTTGTCAAGTTCGGAAGTCATGTAACGCATGACGGCAAGAGATGCAATTAGAATCACAACAGCATACGAGCAATCCCATTCCTTTATAGCACCAGCAAAGGTGACAGCGCGGATATTATCAGCGACAAGACGAGGTTCACGCCGATAACGTTCTACCATTTCCGTAATAGCTTTTGGATTACCATCTGTTTGAAGCCAAATGTGATTACGAAAAATTTCGTAATCCTCGATATCCAAATCACATGACAATTTGTGAATGAGTTCAAAGGATTGCTGACGATTTAAATTTTTAAGTTCAAACTTTTCGAAGTTCCAGAAAAATGGCGCTTTAGTAACTGCTATTTCAGTAGCAGCGGTAAGGATTACAAAAGTGTCTTTCAATTCTTCTATGACTTTCAAACTCTGCTTAGTAATATCGTCGAACTGCTTTATTTTAAGTATATATTCTTTCGGTTCGATAATAGACTTTATTTCGTTACAGAGAAAAGAGACTGATTGACGAGACAATCTTGTTTCAGCTTTAGCGGGATCAAGATCAAAATCTCTGAAAAGAACCTTAGCAACTGCTTCTTTGTCGTTCTTGTACAGGTAGAGTAAAAGGTAGACAAGAGATTTTTTGATACCGCTTGTATCGTCGAAAGTCAAAATTTTTTTAGATGATTGAACGCTATCTAAGAGTAAACGCTTGCCAACTCCAATATTACCAAAAACAATGACATTTGTACCTTTTTCTAAGTGAGAAGAGATAGATGAAAGCGCAGAACCGCGACCAACGATGGGAGAATTTTTTTGATTTGGAACATAAATAAAAGGCGGACGCTTAGCGAACAAGAAACTGAACAAACTATAAAAACCACGTTTTGCACCATTAAAAACAGACGCGGATGCTACAGATTTTGAAAGTTGGTCTTCTGGGATATGGGCATAAATTCTAGAAGTATCCAAAGACTGATGTCCGAGTAAGTCAGCTACTCTATGTAGGTCTGCTCCAGTTGCGACCAAACCAGTAGCGAAAGAATGTCTTAAAGTATGCGGATGAAGATTTTCAATATTTAATTTCTTTAAGTTCAATCTTTTAAGGTAATTAAAAACAGCCTGACGGCAAATGTGTGAATCAGGTTTAAGAGGGGACGGGAAAAGGAAAGAATTACGATCCAGAACCCTGAAAGTACTAACGTATTCGGATAATGAAATAAATAAACGATTAGAAAGGGGTATAATACGGTTTGCAAAATTTTTTGAATCGCGTTTCTTCAAACTACGAACGTGAATATTACGTTTCTGAAAGTCGATATCTCCGAGCTTCAAAGAAATAGCTTCAGAGACACGTAAGCCTGCATCCAACATTAATAATATCAAACATTTATGGTTTTTATCATTGATAGAATCAACCAACAAGGTAGAATCGCGATGAACTAAAAAATGAACAGGAGGTCGTGAAGAAGAAATATTTTTCGGGACAGTAGGTATATTTTCAATCTCAACAGGATGTTGTTCTAATAAAGTGGATTCAGGGACAGGAGGTAAATTTTCAAACTCAACAGGATGATGAGACGGACGGGGTATATTTTCAATTACAACAGGATGTTGTTCTAATAAAGTGGATTCAGGGACAGGGATTAATGGAAGATGTGAAATAAGTAGAATATCATCCGATACATCAGTATTCGGAAGAGATTCCGTGACATGGGGAATAATTTCAATTACGGGATCAGGATTTATATTTTTCTTCTTTTTCATAAACCTAACAAATCGGTTGAAACATAATACTTTGAGAAATCAAAATCAATCACAAAAGAAGTAAGAATCTCAATTTCAGATATATAACGTTTAATATCAGAGACTTCAGAGTTATGGGACTTAATTTTATTCAAAATACTGCTTTTATCTTTAAGAAACGTTTCGGTATCAATTTCGTTATTATCAAACTCTTGCTTCTTAATTTTAAAAATTTCGATATCATTCAAAACGACTTCAAAGGATAAACGAATAAGGTCAAGTTTTTGTAACAAAGATAAATAAGCAGATTTTAATTTAACTTCGTCCGATTTAGTGTTAAGGGAATAACGGCGGTCAATCGAAGAAAGGCGGCGTTTTTCCTGTCGCTTGTTAATCATATTAGAAACAAAAGCGGAAGAAGAGATGGTAAGATAGTAACGGTTATGAAGAAAGTCATAATTCAAACTCGGAACGAAATGCCAAAATGTCAGCTTATAAACTCCTTTGATTTCTTCAATTTCAATGGACATACGCTCATTTAAAGACGAATGAAGCAAATCCACAAGACTATCCAGATTAACCGATAAATCCTGCGAATAAACGGAAAAACCGTTCCAAAGCATCAAAAATAACAAAAAAATCCGCATAACAAAGACTTGAACAAAATAAAGCACAAAAATAACAAAAAAAACACAAACAAAGCAATCCAGAAGAAAATTTTTGCAAAAAAGCAAAATCGGGGTCAGGGGGTGGACGAAATTAACATTTTGTAAACAGGCAAAAACGCCAATTTGTTTACAAAAAAAAGTTACGAAAAGTAGAAAAAAGCAAAACCATAAAACACTAATAATAAATGATTTAAGAAATCGCGCCGCCCCCGCCGCCCCCCCCCTTTTCTCTTAAAAAGCAAGCCAAAAAAATGTTTTTTGTTTTGATTTTCAATGAGTTAAAAAAAGTGAACGACCATCGGACATTCATATTTTTATTTAATGCTATTGAATAAACATATCCTATTTGTGTTATCGAAGTCGAATAAAAGATGATGAAAGGATGAAGAAAAAGAACGTTGATAAAGGGATTTGAAAGGACAAAAGATGAATGAATTAATAAACGAATTATGACTTTTTGGATAAATAAAATGACTTTTTGGATAGAAAAAGAGGCAGGGAAGTATGACTTTTTGGATATTACTAAGACATGGATTTGTTAATGTCATAATTAATGATTAACTTTGACGCGAAATTTTGAAGCAAAAGACATGAAACAAGACAATTACAACAAAGATAAGATTGAAATCATTCAGTCTTACATTATTACAACGGCGCGGTACGACTTCAGCGTACACGAGAAACGAATACTTTACCGTCTAGTGGAGATGATTCAGTTCCAGTTAGCAGGAAAGAAGCTAAATCAGAGGTACAGAGTAGAAAAAGAACTGTTTCAACTCTATGAGGTAGAAATCCCGTTAAAGGCGTTTCTACAGGACGAGAAAGATACACACCATTCGAGGGCCAAAGAGGCCCTGACAAGTTTGGCAAAAAAACTAATACAGTATGAGGATGAAAAAGAATGGCGGGCAATACCTATAATAGTACTACCAAGAATAAAAAAGCACGAGGGTACATGTACTTTCAAATTACACGAAGATATTTATAATGTGCTACTTAACTTTACAAAGGGGTTCAAAAAGTATGAGCTAAAAACGGCGATGACGTTTGAAAGCACTTACGCGATGCGATTGTACGAGTTACTTTCAAAGCAACGGACACCGCTGATATTCAGCATTAAAGAATTAAAGGCGATGTTCGGTGTAGAAAAAAAATATAAGCTTACAGCTGATTTCATTAAAAGGGTGATAGATTCAGCAAAAAAGGAGTTAGACGAAAAAAGTCCTTACTCTTTCGAGTACTCCAGCCTAAAAACAGGGAGACAAATAACAAGTCTGAAGTTATTCCCCGTACATATAAGGAAGAACGAGGATCCAGAAGTATTTCATAAAGAGATGATGAAAAGGCATGCAACGCCAAGTACTTTCATGGAAACAATAGTAAAGAACTATCTTAGAGATAATTTTAACTTTTCAAATCATGAACTAAAAAACAACATGGAATTGTTCATACAGGCACAGAAAGAAATACCTGACTTGCTGCTGTTCCTGTCCGAAATAAAGGGGGGGGCAAACAGAGCAGGAAACCCGAAAGGATATGTAATAAATGCATTAAAAAAGAGAATGAAGATAGATAAAAAGAAATAAAATACTATATTTGCAAAGCGCAAATGTAGCAAGAAAGCGCAGAGAAAACGCTCTAAAAGAATCGTAATATCCTGAATATGAGGATAATATGTTATTTTGGAGTGAGATATTATTATGACATAAAGGATAAATAAATTTATAGATAGTAATTTTTTTTTGGTATCAAAATTCGTTGCCGGCTAATGGCTGCTTTTCTTATTTTGGTATCAAAATACATACCGGGATACAAACAGTTCTATAATTTTTGGTATCAAAATTGGTTGACTGATTATGGGCGCAGCGATTGTTTTGGTATAAAAAAGAGCCGCTCCATCGGGCGCGGCGTTATGGACGTCTGGGTAGAGACGCGAAGCGGAAGAGCCGCTCCATCGGGCGCGGCGTTATGGACGTCTGGGTAGAGACGCGAAGCGGAAGAGCCGCGCCATCGGGCGCGGCGTGAATACCTGTAACCAAGAGACGCGAAGCGTGAGAGCCGCGCCATCGGGCGCGGCGTGAATACCTGTAACCAAGA
>JGI20171J29575_12612102_pt1 | contig 11620 bp, 12 predicted proteins | sample TergutNc150P4_FD_29575 | JGI IMG/M metagenome (IMG submission 29575)
TGCAAAATTTGTAAATTACGTAGAGATCGTGTTAAAATTTGATGGAAAATTTATTTTGATTTCTTGGAACATTTTTTTCTAAAATATTGATTTTGGAGCTAATATTAACTATTAATGTGTAAATTAATTGATATATAGTAGCCATAAATTCCCCTCCATCATGTAATGTATTGTATCTATTTTATAGTAATATTTGCAAATAAAACTAATCTTCTTTACTCACAATATCTACTTTTACACCACACATTCTCAATTTTTCTATTTCCTCACAATCTGCTTCCCAGTCAGTAATTAAATTTGTTATATATTCAATTTTACCACTTAAAAAATTATGATTTCTTCCTACTTTTGATGAATCAGCTAATACAAATCTGGGTCCATTGCAATTTTGTAGCATAGTAGAATTAATAGATGTTTCTTGTAAAACAGATGTGGTTATGCCTCTATCTGAACTTATACCACTGATGCCCATAAAACATTTTGCTGCTATTATTTTATTTAATGTATTAATTGCAAACTCACCCACTAAAGATTGTTTGCGTTCGTATACATCTCCACCTGTTAATATAAGTTCGACCAAAGGAGGTCTTTGAATTTGCAATGCCTTTCCATTATTAGTTATAACAACAACATGCTTATTTTCCAAATAACTGAGTACTAAAAGTGCAGTTGTGCTTGAATTTATGAATATAGTATCACCGTTTTCAATATAGCTTGCTGCAAGTTTTGCTATTTTATGTTTTATTTTAAGTAATTTTTCAGATGGTTCTGTAAAACTTGGATCATCAAATACAGAACTTTCAACTATGCTTGCTCCTCCATAAAATCTATTAACCATTCCTTTTTTTTTAAACATCATTAGATCCCTTCTAATAGTAATAGGTGTAACCTCTAAAAAAGATGCAAGCTTTTCTACATACACTGTCTTGTTCTTTTTTAAATATTGTAATATTTTCTGTTGACGCTTATATATAGCTTCTTTATTACTCTTCATTTTATCCTCTTCTATACTTATGCTAAATGGTCATTTAATAGATACAGATACATTGTAACCTTTATTTTATTGCTTTACAATATATTTTTATTAATATGATGATTTCAAAAAGATCATAAAATAATATAAATATTCATATAATAATATATATATGATTTTTTAAATATTTAATCAAATAATAATTGAACTTTGATCATATTTAGTATATAATTATATCAAATGATCTTATTTTTTGATCAATTAATGTATTTATGAACATATTATATGATTAGAGGAGGTTTGTATGAGCAAAATTGACGAAATTACCAGAGAATCCTGGATTTTAAGCACATTTCCAGAATGGGGAACATGGCTTAATGAAGAAATTGAACAAGAAGAAGTAAAACCTAATACATTTTCCATGTGGTGGCTTGGTTGTACAGGTATATGGATAAAAACTCCTTTAAATGCAAATATTACTATTGATTTTTGGTGCGGAACAGGCAAAAGAACAAAATCAAATCCCCTTATGGCAGATCAACATCAGATGAGGCGAATGAGTGGTGCAAGAAAATTACAACCAAATTTACGCATGATACCTTTTGTATTAGATCCATTTTCTATAAAAACACTTGATGCTGTACTTTCTACACATTCACATAGTGATCATATGGATGTAAATGTTGCTACTTCTGTTATAAAAAATTGTCCAAGCAATGTTCCGTTCATTGGGCCTAAGGCTTGTGTTGAAATATGGGCAAAATGGGGTGTGCCTGAAGACAGGCTTATTGTGATGAAACCAGGTGATATATATAAAATTAAAGACATTGAAATTGTTGCCCTTGATTCTTTTGATAGGACAATATTAATAACAGAACCACCTGCTGGTGATATAAGAAATAATAAAGCGATTTTAGATGAGATGGATTACAAAGCAGTAAACTATTTAATTAAAACACCAGGTGGTAATATATATCATAGTGGAGATTCACATTATTCAAATTACTATGCCAAACATGGAAATGATTACACTATTGATGTTGCACTTGGTTCATATGGTGAAAACCCAAGAGGTATTACAGATAAGATGACATCTTCTGATATACTTAGAATGGCTGAAGCTCTTAAGACTAAGGTTATGATACCTTTCCATTATGACATATGGTCAAATTTTCAAGCAGATCCACAGGAAATAAATGTTTTATATGACATGAAAAAATATAGGTTAAAATATGAATTTAAACCATATATATGGCAAGTTGGCGGAAAGTTCACATACCCTTATAATAAAGATGATAGAGAATATAACTATCCTCGTGGCTTTGATGATTGTTTCACTGATAACATTAATTTACCATTTCGCTCATTTTTGTAGTTTAAAAGGATGTGATTTAGATATTAGGAGAAATTATAAAGGAAAATAGATTTAGTTTTTATAAAGCATTTGACAGCTGGGAGGAAGCCATTGAAAAAGCCTGTTTACCTCTTGTCGAAGATGGAGCAATCGAACCTTCATATGTTGACGCAATAATAAATAATATAAAGGAATTTGGACCTTATATAATCATCGCACCTGATATTTGCATTCCTCATGCACAAGAAGGTATAGGAGTAAATGAAACAGCTATTTGTTTTATGAAAACTGAAATACCTGTTAAGTTTGGAGAAAGCACAGATGAAAGAGCAAGATTATTTTTTGTCCTTGCATCAAAAGACAATGAGATTCACATCGAAAATTTAAAGAATATCGCTGAAATTTTATCAAATGAAAATGCAATTGAAAAAATGTTAAAAGCAACTTGTAAAGAAGATATTATTTAATTTAAAGGGGGTTCTATTATGAATATATTATTATCAATTTGGTCATTTTTTCAAGCAAACATTTTAACAAAGCCTGCTTTCTTTGTTGGTATTATAGTTTTCATTGGTTATTTGCTTTTAGGAAGGAAATTATACGATGCTATCAGTGGTTTTATCAAGGCAACTGTAGGTTATATGATTTTAAATGTTGCTTCTAGTGGACTTGTAAACAATTTCAGACCAATACTTGCTGGATTAAAAGATAGGTTTAATTTGACTGCTGCTGTAATCGATCCATATTTTGGTCAAGCTGCTGCTCAGAAAGCAGTTGAAAATATAGGAAGATCCTTTACTCTCATGATGGTTGTGTTACTCATAGCATTTTTAATAAATATATTGCTTGTTTTATTTAGAAAGATAACAAAAATCAGGACTGTATTTATAACTGGACATATAATGGTACAACAATCATCAACTGCTTTGTGGACTCTTTTATTTTGCTTTCCTTTTTTAAATGATATACAAGTTGTAATCATGCTTGGAATTCTCCTTGGCATTTTCTGGGCAGTTTCATCTAATATAAGCGTTGAACCTACCCAAGAATTAACAAATGGTGCAGGTTTTGCAGTAGGACATCAACAAATGTTTGGTATTTGGGCTGTCAATAAACTCGCTCCGAAATTTGGGAATAAAGATAATAGATTAGAAGATGTTAAATTGCCAGGATTTTTATCGATATTTAATGATAATATCGTAGCAACTGGAATACTAATGATGCTTTTTTTTGGAATAATAATTACTATATTAGGTCCAGAAATGATGCATAGTATTGATGCATCTTTTGCAGATACTCAAAACTTTGCTTTTTATATTATTGAAAAATCTTTAAGTTTCTCTGTATACCTTTGCATTTTACAAGTTGGTGTTAGAATGTTCGTTGCAGAGCTTACTGAGTCATTTCAAGGTATTTCAACAAAGTTACTTCCAGGTTCAATGCCTGCTGTAGACTGTGCTGCAACTTATGGTTTTGGTCATCCAAACGCTGTTACAATAGGATTTTTATTTGGTGCAATTGGTCAATTTTTAGCAATCATTGTTTTGATTATATTCAAGAGTCCTGTTCTTATAATTACGGGATTTGTACCAGTATTCTTTGATAATGCAACTTTTGCAGTTTTTGCAAATAAGAAAGGCGGTATCAAAGCGGCGATGATACTTCCATTTATTTCAGGCATTATTCAAGTATTAGGTGGAGCATTTGCTGCAGCATTTTTTGGTCTTGCCCAATTTGGTGGATGGCATGGTAATTTTGACTGGGATACTGTATGGCCTGCAGTTGGTGTAATTTTAAAATATGGTCAATATATTGGATTTGCAATAGTTATTATTATATTATTAGCTATTCCTCAATTGCAATATTTAAAAAATAAAAAACATTATTTTGATGCTGCAGAAGACTACGAAGCCTATGTGGCTAATAAATAAAACTAATGGAGGGTTATTTATGCTAAAAGTATGTGCTGCATGTGGAAGTGGCATGGGGTCAAGCCAAATAATTAAAATGAAGATGGAAAAAGTATTTAAAGAGTTAAATATTGATGCCAAGATAAATCATTCCAGCATAAGCTTAGCTAAAAGTTCAGCATCTGAATATGATGTTATTTTCTGTTCACAATATTTAATTAACAATTTTGAAAATGTTATATCAAAAGGAATAAAAGTAATAGGACTTAAAAACCTATTATCAGAGCAAGAACTAAAAGAAAAGATTGAGGCAAATATTCTAAACAAATAATTTCAAAATGGGGCGATTATAAGGATCATAAATTATCTAAAACAGTTAATCTTTTTAAGATCCATATCGCTCTATTAAATGAATGGAGGAGATTAAGTGTTCATCTTTAAAAAAGCTCTTTTTGAATTGGAACGTTGTTATTCGGTAACCCATACTATAATTGATGATGATTTAAAATTCTTGTTTGCATCTGAAGGCTTAAATTCATGTTTTATGATTTCATCAAAAGATTATTCGAAGACTTCTGTTTGGGAAAATAAAGGTGGAACGATGTCTATAATTTTTCTTCCAGAAAAATATAAAGAATTTTTAGCAATTCAAAATTTCTTGCCTACCTTTCAAGCTGAAGATGCCATAATAGTTTGGGCAAAGTTCAATGAAAGTAGCAAATGGGAATTCAAGACTATTTTGAAATTACCTTATGTTCACAGATTTGATATTTTAATAGGAGTAGATAATACAAAGTATTTTTTTGCGGCTACTCTTTGCTCAGCTAAGAAAGATAAGGATGATTGGTCTTCACCTGGTAAAATTTATGCAGGTGTATTACCAGATAATTTAGATGATCCCATTGAATTAACAATACTAAAAGATGGATTCACCAAAAATCATGGATATTCTAAAATAAAATGGAATGGAAAAAATGCGGGAGCGATTTCCTGCGAAGAAGGTGTTTTTGTATTTACGCCTCCTGAAGAAAAAAATCTAAATTGGAAATGCGAAAAAATTCTGGACAAGGCAGTAAGTGATATTGCATTAATAGATATAGATGAAGATGGAATGGATGAACTTGTTACAATAGAAGGTTTTCATGGTGGGCATTTTAAAATTTATAAATTAGTCGATTGTAATTATGAAGAGGTTTATCAATATCCTTTTATAAGAGATTTTGGACATGTAGTATGGGGAGGCATATTAAGGGGAAAACCAATAATTATTGGAGCATTTAGAAGACCCGTAAGTGACTTTTTCTATATTAGATGTAAATCTAAAGATCCACTTGATTTTGAATATGTAACTATAGATACGATAGGAGGTCCTAGCAATATTGATGTAGTATGTGGCAAGGATATGGATATAATCGCAGTATGCAATAGAGAAATTGGAGAAGCATCTTTTTATTATGTTACAGATTTTGAAAATTAATTTAGTTTCTTTTGCAGGGGGATGAAATGAAGAATTATAGTTTAGGACTTTATGAAAAATCTATGCCAAATAATCTGACTTTTAAAGAGAAATTAGAAATAACGAAAAAAACAGGTTATGATTTTATGGAAATAAGCATAGATGAATCAGATGAAAAATTAAAGAGGCTAGATTATGATAGCAAAAATCGCTTTGAGATTATACAAGCTATGTATGAAACTAAAATTCCTATACGAACGATGTGCTTAAGTGGTCATAGAAGATATCCATTAGGAAGCAGTGATGAATCAACAAGGTCAAAAAGCATAGAGATCATGGAAAAAGCTATTGATTTTGCCTGGGATTTAGGAATTAGAATTATTCAAATTGCGGGTTATGATGTATATTATGAAGAATCAACTCAAAATACAAAGGAATTATTTTTAGAGTCTCTTGAACAGAGTGTAAAAATAGCATCAAGCAAAGGGGTAATATTAGCATTTGAAACTATGGAAACAGAATTCATGAATACTGTTTATAAAGCAATGATATATGTGAATAAAATCAATTCTCCGTATTTATGCGTTTATCCAGATAGTGGAAATATAACGAATGCAGCAAAGTTATATGGGCTTGATGAAATAGATGATTTAAGAGATGGAAAAGGGAAAATAGCAGCATTGCATTTAAAAGAATCATTACCTGGCAAATACAGAGAAGTTCCTTATGAAAGTGGACATGTCAATTTTGATTCTATAATTCAAACAGCTCTTTCGTTAAATGTAAGATTATTTGTCACTGAATTTTGGTGCATAGATGATAAATGGCAAGAAACATTATTAAATGTTAATAAATTTATTAATAGAAAATTTAATAAATTCAAGACGGATTTTTATTAAATGCTTAAGAACATTGAAATTCGTATCTTTTAACAGTTGATTTATTGAAAGAAGCACAACAGTAGCAATAAAAGACAACATTAGATGTCCACGAAAAGTTTCTTCTTTATGGACATGTAATGGTAAAAGATCAGCATTGTTCTTGCTTTATCAAAAATTTGTTCAATATGCCCAGCAAGAAAAAAATCAGAGCTGTAAAATTTGCAGCTCATTTTTTTATACTTTTTAATTTTTTACTTGCTCCTTAATATAGAATTTAAAGAAATTTGACTTTAAGTCTGACAATATCAGTAAAAGCCTGTTTAATATCTTTTTTAAAGCTTAAAAAAGATATTAAACAGGCTCTAGGTTAGAAAGAGTTATAAAAATTCAAAAAATAATATGCTAAAATATCAATTATCAAATCAATTTTAAAACAACAAATTCCTCCAAAAGGAGGAACTTGTTGTAAAATTATTTTTTAAAAAGAATTAGGTATATCATCTAAAATTAAGAACACGCTTTTCCACGAGGCAACTTGAAAAAAAGAAAAATAAACGAGACTCAAATACCTAACTTAAAATATATATACTATAGCTTTTCAAAAAACATTCCTATTTTTAAATATTTTTTATAAAGCTCTTCGTAGATTTCAACTTGATCTTCTTCAGGATAATATATTTTCTCAAATGAACTTGCCATCTTCTTTTGCGCGTGCAAGGCATCATCATAAACTCCTCCGACTACCGCAGCAAATATTGAAGCTCCTAAAGCGACACATTGCTCTGATTCACAGACCTTTATAGGTATATTCATAACATTTGCACAAATCTGCATATTGAGCGGAGACTTCTTAGCAACTCCTCCTATTGCAATGGCATCATCTATTTTAATTCCACACTCTTTAAATCTATCAGCGATAGCTCTTGCACCAAAAGCTGTAGCTTCTATGAGACTTCTATAGACTATAGGTGCATCTGTAGCTAAGGAAATACCTGTTATGGCTCCTTTTAGATTTTGATTTGCATAAGGTGTACGCCTTCCATTTATCCAATCTAATGAAACCAAAGAGCTTTCACTAGGACTAATCTTAGAAGCTTCTTCTTCAAGGCTTAAGAGTATTTTGTCTTCAATCTCTTCTAGTTCAGATTCTGCATATTTCTCACTCGACATGAGTTTTAAGGGATAACTCACTAATTTCTTAAACCAATCATAGACATCTCCAAAAGCTGACTGCCCTGCTTCAAGACCTATCATACCAGGTACAACAGAGCCATCTACTTGGCCACATATACCCTCCACAAGCACACCATCCATGGTCTCATAATCCTCAACCATCACATCACAAGTTGATGTTCCCATAACCTTTAACATAGATCCTTGTTTAATATTTCCTCCTACTGCTCCCATATGACAATCAAAAGCACCAATACCGACTTTTATTCTGCTTAAAAGACCTAATTCATCGGCCCACTCCTGCGTCATTTCCCCAGCGCAATAGTCTGAAGTGTAAGTATCTTTAAACAATCTATCTGCAATCCCATCTAATAGAGGGTCTATTGCCTTAAAGTATTCATTAGAAGGAAGGCCATCAAATTCTTTATTCCACATAGCTTTATGCCCTGCGGCACATCTGCTCCTTTTTATATCCTCAGCATTTTTAACACCAGTAAGCAGCGCAGGTATGTAATCACAATGTTCAACAAAGCTATAAGCAGCCTCCCTCACCTTTTCATCATTTCTTAGTATATGCAACATTTTTGCAAAAAACCACTCAGAAGAATATACTCCTCCGATGTATTTAGTATAATTAAGTCCTTTCCAATTCTTTGTGGTATCGTTTATATCCTCTGCTTCTTTTATGGAAGTATGATCTTTCCACAAGATAAACATAGCATTAGGATTTTCAGAGAATTCTGATGTAAGAGCGAGTGGTACGCCTTCCTCATTTATAGCACAAGGTGTAGAACCAGTCGTATCAACACTTATTGCTATAATGTTTTCTAATATTTTCCTGTCTATTCTACCAGTTATAGCCTTAACAGTCTCTTTAAGAGATTCTATATAATCTAAAGGATGCTGCCTATATTGAAAAATTTCAGGATTGCAATATAAACCTTTTTTCCATCTTAGATAATAAAATACTTCACTATCTACTATGTTTCCGTTTTCTGTGTTTACTAAAACAGCTCTACAGGAATCAGTTCCATAATCAATTCCAATAACGAATTTTTCCATGAGAGTACCCCCATTTTATTTTAATTTCCATATGATATCATTAATAGCTAATTCTCTCTTTAAATCATTGATCTTAGTATCTTTATTGATATATACATATTCAATATCTAATAGTTCTGCAAAATCTATCATATCCTCTGCTGTAACTTCATAAGAGAATACCGTGTGATGAGCTCCTCCTGCATAAATCCAAGCCTCTGCTGATTCCTCTAAACTAGGGGCTGGTTTCCAAAGTACTCTTGCTACTGGCAAATTAGGCATATCATGAGGTTTTTTTATCGCCTCCACATCTAATATTATGAGCCTAAATCTATTGCCCATATCAATTAAAGATACACATATAGCCTTGCCTTCTTTTCCATCGAACATGAGCCTTGCAGGAGCTTCTTTCCCACCAATTCCAAGCTCGCAAACTTCAATCCTTGGCTTTTCATCTGAAAGACTCGGACATATTTCAAGCATATGAGCTCCTAAAATTGCACCATTATCTTCCTCAAAATTATATGTATAATCTTCCATTAAAGATGTGCCTTTATTGTTGGAAATGAGCTTAAGAGTTCTAACCATAGCTGCGACCTTCCAATCACCTTCAGGACCAAAACCATAGCCTTTTTCCATCATCCTCTGAGTAGCAAGACCAGGTAATTGCTTTAAGCCATAGAGATCTTCAAATGTATCTGTAAAACCAAAAAAGCCCCCCTCTTCTAACATATTTAAAAGAGCCTTCTCCAATCTGGCTTGGTATCTAATAGATTCCATCTTTTCTTCGCTGATATCATCTGGGACAATGTACTTTTCTTTGTATTCATCGATGATCTCATCTATTTCTTCTTCTTTTACTTCATCTACCTTTTTGACATAATCTCCAATAGCATAGTAATTTACATTCCATCCAAATTTAATTTGAGCATCTACCTTATCACCTTCTGTGACTGCGACTTCCCTCATATTGTCTCCAAGTCTCATGATCTTTAAATTCTTGCCCATAGAGACCACAGCAGCAATATTAAGCCATCTTCCTATTTTTCTAACGACTTTTTCATCTTTATAGTGACCAACTATGACTTTACGCTTAATCCCCATCCTAGTGAAAATATATCCATGTTCCCTATCTCCATGAGCTGACTGATTCGTGTTCATGAAATCCATGTCTATCTTATCCCAAGGGATCTCTCTATTAAATTGAGTGTGCAAGTGAAGCACAGGTTTCTTAAAAATCTTTAATCCATTGATCCACATCTTTGAAGGAGAAAAAGTGTGCATCCAGGTTATTATACCAGCGCAAGTCTCATCCAAGCTAGCTTTTGCTAAAGTATCAAGTATCTCATCTTGTGTAGTTACTACAGGCATGAAAACAATTTCATGAGGCTTTACTGCTTCTTCATTATTAAAAAATTTTATCATCTGTTCTGAATGGTCTTTAACTTCTTTTAATGTCTCTGGTCCATATAAATGTTGACTCCCTGTTATAAACCAAAATTTCAAAGATATATTCCTCCTTTATAATATTTACTAAACAATTTACAAACAAATATCCATTTTACTTCAGTATATCACTAAATGATAACTTTTACAATATAAAACTATGTTTAGTAAACAATGCATTTTTTAGTAAATAATATTGACTTTTTTACATTTCATATGTTATTATTTATTTAGATTCGAGGTGATAAAAATAGCTACTATTAGAGATATCGCTAAACTTGCAAACGTTTCTGCGTCAACTGTCTGCAGGGTTTTAAATTTAGATCAAACCATCAATGTAACCATAGAAACGAGAAAGCGCATATTTGAAGCTGCAGAAAAGCTCTCCTATCAAAAACCTGAACGAGACTCATCAAACCTTCAACAATATGCATTAGTACATTGGTATGATGAGATCGACGAGCTTAATGACCCTTTTTTTCTTTCAATTAGACTTGGCATAGAAAGAGAATGTGAAATAAATAACATCTCTCTTGAGAAATATTTTAATAGTGGCTCAAATCACACTTTTAAAGATATTCAAAAAAAATATCAAGGTATAATCGTTCTGGGTAAATTTTCTAAAAGTTACTTAGAGTATTTTGAGGAACATGCGAAAAATATAATCCTAGTTCATGATTTCTCAAAAGAATTTAAATTTGAGAGTGTAATCGTTAATTTTGAAGAACTAACTAGAGATGTTTTAAATACAATGATTATGCAAGGACATGAAAAAATTGGTTTTATATGTGGACGCGAAAAGGTGGTTGGTTCAAAGGACATTCTAATTGACGAAAGAGAGACTACTTTCATAGATCACATGATTAAGCTCAATCTTTACGATGAAAAATTTATAAGAATCGGTGATTTTAGTTACTCAGATGGATATTTAATGATGAAGAGCATCATAGTGGATTCAGATATCTTGCCAACTAGTATCTTCATCGCCAGCGATTCATTAGCTATAGGAGCATTGAGAGCTTTATCGGATTATGATATAAAGGTACCAGAAACCATTTCCATAATTTCCTGTAATGATATACCAGCAGCAGAGTACACAACTCCAAGTTTATCTACTGTTAAAATCAGTACAGAGTTTATGGGGATGCTAAGTGCTCAATTACTCATAAATCAAAATCAAAGAAAAGAAAAAATTCGTTACATCATTCCGCACAAGATCATTTTAAGAGATACCTTTAAAATTTAAAATGGAGGTAAACATGTTAAGGGAAGAAGTTTTTTTAGCAAATCTAGAATTATCAAAATATGGACTAGTTATATTTACTTGGGGCAATGTTAGTGGTATTGATAGAGAAAGAGGATTAGTTGTAATAAAACCCAGTGGTG
>JGI20171J29575_12612100_pt1 | contig 11614 bp, 10 predicted proteins | sample TergutNc150P4_FD_29575 | JGI IMG/M metagenome (IMG submission 29575)
GCAGAGGATCCTGGCCGATGCGCCCGAGAGCCTGATCGACGCCGAGCGGGAGCAGGCGATGCGCGACTACATCGAGGCCATCGAGGGCTAGGTCGGCTAAGGAAGGAATGGTTTTGACTATGAACGATACACCCTCACCGCAGGCCGTTGCTGCAATGCGTAGGCTGACTAGCAGTTTCTTTAAAAAGGGGCTGCTAATGGCCTTGGCCTCCGGAATTATTTACGGACTGTTCTCTGTCTTCGTCTCCCAAGGCATGGCTGTTGGGCCATGGGCGGACTGGTATGGAGACAACACCTCAATGCTTTCTGTGTTTGTTCTGATCTATGTCCTCGGCTTGTTGGGCAGTGGCTTAAACGATCTAATCAGTGCGATTTGGATGACTGGCAACGCCACCGTCAAAGGCAAGTTCATGGACTTTTTGCGCTGCTTCAAATCCAAGCCTGGCTTGGTGATGATCGTCTGTGCCCTGATCGGCGGCCCCATTGCCAATGGTGCCTATATTGTCGCTTTGTCAACCGCCGGCCCGATGGCTGCCCCGATTACCGCCCTTTGCCCGGCTATCGGTGCCATCATCGGCCGAGTGGCGTTCAAGCAGGAGTTGAACGCTCGGATGGTTATCGGTATTCTGATCTGCCTAATTGCGGCCGTGGTGGTCGGCTCAGCCGGCATTACCGATGTTGATGCCTCGCCGAATTTCTTGCTCGGCATGATAATTGCCTTAGTTGCCGCCTTCGGCTGGGGCATTGAAGGCGCGGTTGCCGGTTACGGCACTACTTTGATCGACTACGAGATAAGCGTTTCCATCCGCCAAACCGCATCGGGCATTATTACCTTGTTTGTTGTTGTTCCGGTGCTTTGCGTCATTGCCGGCAATATCGGTCTTTGGGGCTCTCTGGTCGGCCAAGTTGTCAGCAGCCCGATGTCTATGACATTCTTTATTGCCGCAGGCCTTTGTGCAGGCTTCTCTTTTGCCCTTTGGTATAAAGGCAACAGTATGACCGGAGCTGCTCTGGGAATGGCCTGCAACGGTACCTATTCGTTTTTTGTGCCGTTGTTCAGCTGGCTGATCCTGGGGCTGATCCTGGGCAAGGACGGTTTTGCCCTGGCTCCCATCCAGTGGCTGGCGGCTGTCGTCATGGTTATCGGGATATTCCTGATAGCAGTGAACCCGTTGGACTTCTTTAAGAAAAAGCAAGAATTGGAGGCCTGAGATGCTGCCGATGAACTATGCGATACTGAAGCTCTTTGCAGACGGCAAGACCTATGATGCCGACAAGGTGATGGTTGAGCTTAAGCCCAAGTATGCAAATTTCCGGGCTTTTAAGAAGCCGTCGATTGTCGAGTCGCTGATGGCCGCAGAGAAAAACGGCTTGCTCGAACAGGCCTCGTTTGACCTCGATGACCTAGATGAACTGCATGTCTACTACAGAGCTACTGATTACGGCAAGGACATGATCAACCAGTACATCAGGTGACTCGGTGGCAGCAGTGGCGGTCAAGAACAGGAGTCGGTCGGTTTGAGGTCTGGCAAAGCGCCCGAGGAAAGGGACTTGTGAGCCTTGTGGGGGGGGTGCTGCTGCGGGCAGCAGCGTCCCCCCAGAGTACGACCGACGGGTCGTGACACCAGCGGGGGGGTGCTGCTGCGGGCAGCAGCGTCCCCCCAGGTGCGCCGTAGGCATCGGCACCCCCACAGGCGCCGTAGACGGCGGCCACACCCCATAGGCGCTCTAGCTGTTTATAATGAGGGTACTGGTTCAGCACAGGTCCAAAACAAGGGATATTGGTTGAAAGGCATTTAGGGAAAAGGACACTGCTTTGACATTTGGAATCCTGTTTGACTGTGACGGTGTACTGCTTGACTCGATGTCTATGTGGCACCAGACCGAGCAACGCCTGACAGAGGTAATAGCTAGCCCAATGGACGCTGACGATCTGAAGCACTTCTACAGCATGCCCAGCGACGCCTTGGCGCGTTACCTTAACCACAAATACGGTGCCCATGCTGAAATCGAAGACATGATCTCGCTTACCCGGGACGCCGTGTTTGAGTACTATCGAGACGAGGTCTGCGCTCGCGAAGGTGCCGGCGATTATCTGCGCATGCTGCATTCTTCCGGCTACGTCTTAGCCGTAGTGTCGGCCTCGCCCTTGGCTTGTTTGCAGGCTGGCCTCAGCCGGGTTGGTTTCTATGATTACTTTTCGGCAGTTATTTCTGCTGATGATTGGGGGATCGCCAAGGCAGAGCCGCGCCTATATCAAAAAGCCTGTGAGCTGATTCAGGTTGATTGCCATAATGCATGGGGGATCGATGACTCGGCGTTCGCCTTGCGGGCGATGCGCACTGCGGGTTTGCGCACTGTGGGCCTTTTCGACCCCCTTAATCGTAGCTGTAGCTTCGCTGACCTAGAGGCTCAGGCAAATATCGCAGTTCGTAGTTATGACCAACTGCCGCCAGGCCTCTTTTCCGTTCGTAAGGGGCCATGATGGCAAGGGAAGCACCGACTTAATGCTGTCACGCCAGACTCTGCTTGCAAGATGGCGTGATGTGATTAATTCGGCGCTTCCCAAGGAGCTGTTGTTTTGAGATGCTTTCCGGAGGCTTTAAGCGCTTGGACTAGGCCGTCTCGTAGTCTGCATCAGCTTCAGGCAGTGTGGTGCAGGGTGTGGCGTTTGAGGCATTTACCGGCAGCTACGTTAGAAATAAAAGGAGGTGCCTATAAGACTTGTCGATTTCGACTTCACTGCTTAGAGACAGGCAGAACATTGCCCGTTATAATTGGGGCTTCCGATTTGCACTTTGGTGTGCCTTGCTATGGGGGATGAGCTATCTTGGGTTGGACATAATGTCCAAAAACGGTGTTTTCATCGGTCAGGCGCTCAGCCAACGCAACCCGTTTTATGCAGGTTATCTGATTGCATTGATGATCGTTATGGTAGAGGCGGTCATCAGCACCATTTGGGCAATATCCAACAACTCGCTTCAGGAATGGTGGCAGCTTATCCGGCGTTTTGATCGGATCAACCTGCAATACCTGCTCTGTGCGGTATGCGGTGGCTCGATTGCTTGGCTGTCTTTTGTTGCGGCCAATTTGGCCAGCGTTACCTTCTCGGTCGCCATGGTAATGTTTTATCCGATCATCGGCACCCTTATTGCCCGTCTCTGGTACAGAGAGAAAATATTCAAACAAGGTGTCATAGGCTTGATAATCATTGGCATCAGCTGTGCATGCCTGTACCTTCCTGAAGTCCTGTACGATATTGGCAACGTCTTTTTTGTCGTTTTCCTGATTGGCATACTGGTGGGTTTTGGTTGGAGCTTCGAGAGCGCCATTGCGGCCCGGGCGATGGATGCGACCAGTGCAAGCCTAGCGGTATCTGTGCGTTTTATCTATGAGGCCGTTTTGTGGATCGTCATCTCGTTGGTCATTGCGTTCTTGCACCCTGGGAGTTTTCCGGTAACCAGTTCCATTGCGCTCGTGCTCTCTGAGCCTCGATCAGTGCTCTTTTTGTCAGTTGCCGCAGTGGCGCTGACATTCAACTACTATGCATGGTATCAGAGCTTTTTGTTCTGCGGGGTATGTCGCGGGCTGGCAGTTAGTGACATTTCTGGGTTTGTGATCGTAATGGCGAGTATGATACTGTTGGCCAGCCAGCCAAGCCTCATTGCCGTCTTCGTCTGCCTCTGCATGTTCTTCGGCGTCTTCCTCGTCTATTATGGCCAAGCTAGCCGTGTGGGCGTACTGCGGGCGGTCGATTTGAGCCCGGTAGCGGCTCGGCTTGCCAGGGGGCGGCCGTTAAGGACAATGACCCTAAAAAGCGCCATCTTAGTAACGGTCGCCGAGCATCAGGGGATTTGGGACTACGAGCTGGCAGAGAAGCTGACGGCTGGAATGCGAGGGACACGAATCCGGAACAGGCGATGCAAGCAGATCCGGTTGGCCCTTGTCGAGGCGGCTGCAGCTGGGCTGGTGGTGCCGGTCGAGGATGCCATCGATAATGGCAATCATTTTGGCGAAGGCGCACTGATCAGCAACTATCGCCTGACTGCCTTCGGTCGCCAGCGCTTGCTGACAATGCGCCTGTTGAGGAAGTAAGACCTTTTCTGATGTCGAACATCGTGCTTTCCGAGGCTTATCAAACAGCAGCTTGCGTGATAATCACCCTGCTGCTGGTGTTGATCTTCGTTGTTCAGGCTTATCGCTTCAACAATAGGCGCTAAGAGGAGTGCAGATGGATATGGATAATGGCACTGCCAATAGGGTCAACCGAAGAGGAGCACGGGCGACGGTAGTACGGAATACGGGCGAGCCGCCCTTGCAACGGTCTTTGGTCAGAACGTACCTCAATGGAGCCATAACTATCATCGGCGTGCTTGCCATGCTGGCCTACTTGAGCTTTGTGCAGGCCATGCAGGCCTTCTCGGAAGCCTCTGGGTCGATCGATGAGTTCCAGGCCTTGTTCGCGTCCCGGATGGCTACCAGTACTGTGCTTATTGCCGCAGTCGGGCTCTTCATTTATTTTTTCTCCATCCAAGACTATCAACTGACTATCAACAAGCTATTGAAGACACTGGCCGATAACCTCTCTAAGGATGATGTGATCGAGATCAGGACAGCGCAGGGATCACAAAGCCTGGTCTGCCATAAAGGCAGCTCGTTTTCCGAAGGGCTGGATTCGATTGCCTTTTCGGTGCGGACTATTCTTCAGGAAAAGGAGAGCATTATCGAGCAGCTGGACTCCCAAGAGCAACAGATTCGTGAGAGCTTGGTTCTCCGGCTGCTGAAAGGCTGGGTCAAAGATAGCGTCGAAGCCAGAAACGAGTCTCTTAAGTACGGCTTGGACATCGAGAAAGAACAGCTCCAAGTGGTGCTCTTCGGCACTAACGCCTTGATTAGGCCATTGCCTGACGATGAAACCCAAAGGACTTATCAAGTGCTGAGAAACATTCTGCAACAGCTGTTCGCCCCGCTTTTTATTTGTCATATCGTGGAGGTCGAGGGCATGGTTGCAGTGCTGATCTTCCCAATCAAAGGAGAAAGTCTGCTGCATCCGGCCAACGCCGCTGACTTGTTGTCGGTAATTAAGTTAAGCTTGCAAATGGTATATGAGGAAAGTGGTGTGAGCTTACGGGCATCCATAGGCAGCGTTTTTTATGGCATTGCCGGGGTTTCGCAGTCTTATGCAGAGGCGGGCGAGGCCTTGCGGTATGCGAATATTGTAGAGGCTGAAAGCCAAGTTTCACGGTATCGGCCCGACGGCTATGGCCGTTCTGGCTCGGACTGGGAACTGGAGTGGTCGCGGCAGGAGCTTCAGTTCATGAACTGTATCGACATTCAGGACATCGATGGCGCTTTTGCAGTTTTTCAGAACATGTTGGGGAGTTATTCGTCTGGGGCTCCGGCTGCTTTTGGCCTGTTGCAGCAGCGCATGCTCGGCCTTGCCAACATGATGGTCACCGCACTTGGCCGACTACGGCTTTCAATGGGCGAGAGCGGCATGCAGTACCAGGAACTCTGTGAGCGTATCACGAAAAGCAATACCCTGCCCGAGATGCAACAGAATGCGCAAGCGGTTTTTGATGAGCTTCGTTCCCAGATCAAGATTTACAAATATCGCTCGCTTTATGCCCAGATGGTGGATGTGGCCGATTATGTCAAAGAGCATTACGGTGACCATAACCTGACTGTTGCTGCGATTGCCGAGCACTTCAACCTCAACGTCTCTCACCTCTCACGCACCTTTAAACGGACTATGGGAGTCGGCTTGGCTGGTCATATTCAAAAAGTACGGGTGGACGCAGCCAAAGAGTTGTTAAAGAACGAGCATGTCAGCGTGAAGTCGGCTGCAGAGAAGGTGGGCTTCGGTACTGTGCTGACCATGAACCGGGCATTCCGGCGGCAAGAGGGGACGACCGCAGGTCGCCTACGGCATTCCAATGGACAATGAGTTACGATGTGTGCCCGGATGCCCAAGGGCGATAGTCCAGCGTTGGCAGCGCTGTCAGAACATCTGCGTATTGGTTGCCACTATGATTATCAACAAGTTGCAAATTTGTGTCGCCCCGTATTCGGAGCAAGGTGCCAGCCTACTTGCAGCTATCGGTCGGGATTATACTGTCTTCAACGAAAGGAGCGACCATGGAAGACCTAACCCTGTATTACCTTCCTACTTGCCCATATTGCTTAAAAGTACTGCATTTTATGGAGAATCGCGGTATCGTTATCAACCTCAAGAGCACCACCGAGCTTGAGAACCAAAAACGCCTGTTGGAAGTGGGCAAAAAAAACCAAGTGCCCTGCCTGTTCATCGATGGTAAGCCGCTGTACGAGAGCAACGACATCATGGAATATCTCGGACAGCGCTTCTCGGCTACGATATAAGCTGTGCTTTAAAGCGTGTTTAAGGTTGGGTGCTTATATTTGACCTAGGAAGGTGCCGATCAGTGTCCAATTCCGTCCCACCCGGCTCCCGAGACGTAATTTTTCACGCCGAGGCATGATGGGAAAGGTTGCGGGTCGAAGTTCACTACGGTGGAGTTTGCTCTTGAATCGGCGCCCTGTTTTCCTGGGGAGATGCCAATTAATGCTGCTATGCCAGCTTGCAAGATGGCGCGGCACGGTTAATCGGCATCCCCCTAGCTTTTGAAGGGCTATTGCAATTTTGTCGAAAGATCCGAGGTGAGGTCATGAATAACAACGAACAACAGCAGTCAACATTTCTAGGTCAGAGCCAGCCCACGGAAGAGCCAAGTCAAGCGATGGAGCCGCAGACAGGGCAAGCCGACCAACCGCTGCCCCTAGCGGCAACGGTAACATCGGCAGCCGAGGCGCCGCCGACTGTGCCGCCACAACCGCTGTCAGAACGGTCACCGTCCCAGGTGCCGTTGACGACCCCAGCGGCGGGGCCACCGACGGGGTCTGAGGCTTCGCTGCCGCAGCCGTCGGCCCAGGCTGCCCAAGCACCGTCGCTAACAGGCAGCTTTCACTCGCACCTAGAGCCGCAGGTGCTGCCGCAGGTGCTGCCGACACAGCCACAGGCCGTCCCGGCAGTGCAACCACTGCAAGACCAACCGCTGCAGCAGCTTCAGCAGCCAGGCATCCATCGACAGGCATCGCCGGAGCATCCGTCTTCAGTCGGCAATGTGACCGGTACACAGCCTAGCCCTAGTCTTGGCTACGGGCAATCTGGTTATGGGCAATCTGGCCAAAACCCAGGCACCGCGACTAGCGCCGCATCTGCCATGCCCCATCTTCAGTCGCCGTATCAGTCAGCGCCGACCTATCAGGCATCTGTTGCCGCAAGTGGCAAGGCGAATGAGAAGCCCAAGTCCAACTCGGGTCTAGTGACCTTTTTTGTCGCCCTCGGCGGTGTGGTGGTTGGCGGCCTGCTTTGCCTTGTCCTTGTGTTTGCCGTAGGCGGCATTCTTAAACCAACAGGCAGCACGGCTGCCAACCTTGGCTCTTCTGGCAGCGCCATCACTATCACGCCCCAAGGCGAGGATTCGACCTTGGCCTCAGCGGTAGCGGCGAAGGCCTTGCCGTCGGTGGTGAACATCGATGTCTACGTCAACGCTTCCAGTGGCTATGGTTTGGGGCTTCCTTTCGGCAACCGTTCTGAACGTTATGGTTCCGGTGACTCGTCAACCGATGAAATGGAAGAGTCCGGACTAGGCTCGGGCATCGTGCTGACCCAAGACGGCTACATCCTCACCAACTATCACGTGGTGCAGAACGGGGATCAGTTCATGGTGCGTTTTGATCAGGATAATCAGTTTAAGGCCGAGGTGGTGGGAACCGATCCGTCTTCTGATTTGGCGATTCTGAAGGTCGATGCCACCGGGCTTACGCCCATCGAGGTAGCGGATTCTGCCCAGGTCAAGGTTGGTGAGTGGGTGATGGCATTGGGCAGCCCCTTCGGACTGGAGAAATCGGTTTCCACGGGTATCGTGTCAGCACTTTTCCGGTCGACGACGATGAACTCCAGCGCCAGTGGCAATCCTTCGATCTACGCCAATATGATTCAGACTGATGCTGCTGTCAACCCGGGCAGCTCTGGTGGGCCTTTGGTCAACTCTGAGGGCAAGCTGATCGGGGTAAATACTTTGATCAGCTCGTCAACTGGTTCTTCGGCAGGTGTGGGCTTTGCTATTCCCAGCAACTACGCCATGAATGTTGCCAAGCAACTGATGGCCGGCAAGACGGTGGAGCACGCCTATCTGGGCGTACAGATGAGCACAGTCGATTTGGCGAACTCATCCGGGGCTCAAACCTCGGCCAAATCTGGGGCATACATAGAGGCAGTAATGGATGATTCCCCGGCCAAAGCTGCCGGTCTACAGAAGGGCGATGTCATCATTAAGGTTGGTGGCACGGTTGTAGACTCGGCCGATGGCTTGATCATCGAGATTAGAGGCCGCTCGGTAGGCGACAAGGTGACGCTGGATATCGTTCGGGGTGACAAGACACAAACAGTCGATGTGACCCTAGGTTCTGATACCAGCTCTAGCACGAAGTCTTAGGGAAGCGCTCGATTCAACGTTTAAGCCCAGTCATTGCGGGTTCGGCGACCGTGTGGGACTGGAGCTTGATTAGATCAGCGTCTCATTAGGGAAACAGCCGCCCGCCTAGTCGGGCGAAAGAGAAGGCCCCTGCTTGACAGGGGTCTTCTGGTATTTGCTGGCTCCTCGGGTAGGACTCGAACCTACAACAAATCGGTTAACAGCCGATTGCTCTGCCAATTGAGCTACCGAGGAATGTAGCTGGCGGTTGGATAGTATACCACAATATTTTGTTGTCTTTTTGGGCAAACAGGTATTTTTTGTTGGGGGGCATCAGTAATGCGGTAGTGCTGGTGCGGTTTGAAATGTAAATCCAAATGCAAATGCGACACTAAAAAACCAGAAAATTTGGAAATTTTGTTTTGACAATTCAGACACCCTAATGCTATCGTCTAGGCAGCGGCTAGTGATGTCCGTTAGCAAGGGAGGTAGATGGATGGCAATATGCGAAAGAAAGTTGTCACATTTGTTTTGGCGTTGACTTTAGCCTTGGGGTGTGCTGCTCCCGCGTTTGCGGCAACAGTGCATTACAAAGGCAAGGCTGTTTGCTGGAATTACGGTAGAACTTGGGCAATAAATAGTTTCTCAGAGGTACAGACAAGCTTGTTCACACATTCGGCTACGGCTAACTCCGTGACATCTGGTTGGAAAAAACCGTGCGTGGAGGTTTATGCCCAAGCCTGTATTGGAATTGGAACTGCACAGTGCTATTGGAATTGCAAGTAAAGCCACGAGGGTTGTGGGAAATCTCAACTAACTATGATTGGTGCGCTAGAAACGCATGATGGCGGCAGCATCCGCATTATGGATGCAGAATTACCGCCAATCAATAGCCGCCGGGCAACAATGCTGAGAAGAAATGTAATCAACTACCTGTTTCAGTCGTTTGCCTTGGTCAGCGAGCTGACCGTGTACCAAAACCTATTGTTATCAATGAACTTCCTGGATATCTCCGAAAAAAAGAAGGTCGACATAATTGATGGTATTTTGGATGCAGTGCACATGTCGCCACATGGCAATGTGACAGTCAATACTTTATCCGGCGGGGAGCAACGGCGAGTAGCGCTGGCCAGAACCATGGTAAAGCCGGGGAACCTGATACTAGCTGATGAGCCAACAGGTTCCTTAGACACCTATGCGGCCGAAGTCTCCTTTTCCATGATCCAAAGTTTGTCCAAAGAGAATAACAAATCCGTTATTATGGTCACTTATAGTCCAGAGTTGGCAAAAAGGGCAGACAGAATCATCGATCTGGTTGCCTTCCATTGATGGGCACCAAGGTTCTCGCCCTTTGTGATGTTTGGTGGGCCCTGCAGGATTCGAACCTGCAACCAAGGGATTATGAGTCCCCTGCTCCACCGTTGAGCTAAGGGCCCACGATCAGGCTTCTTGAAGCATTGTAGCGTATTCGGAAAAGAGGCGGGTGCCGCGTAAGGCTTTAAGGAGGCCGATTGTTGAGGCTGATTGTTCAGAGTTGTTGACAGTCTGCTGCCAATAAAGCGGACTTTGAGCGGATTTTCTGTTTGACTCTGGGCATTCTGCCTGATAAAATGACTATTTGTGCTTTTAGCGCCACTATTGATGAATCATATGAAGGGTTGAAGAGATATGTACGCTGTCATCCAAACGGGTGGGAAACAATATCGGGTGTTCGAAGGCGACCGGATCGCGGTGGAGAGGCTTGCTGCTGATCCGGGTACGACCGTCGATCTGGACGTACTTTTCTTGGCCGACGGCTCCGACCTGAGCATCGGTACCGAGGCTTTGGAGAAGGCCAAGGTAACCGCCGAAGTGCTGGAGCATTTTCGCGGCGAGAAGGCGTTGGTTTTCAAGTTTAAGAAGCGTAAGGGCTATAAAAGGCTGCGCGGTCATCGCCAGGAGCTGACCCGTTTGGAGATTACCGCTATCTCTGCCACTGGGATTGCTGATAGATCCCGCAAAGCCGATGCCGAGAAGGCCGCTGTCGCTGCTGAAGACGAGGCGAAAGCCAAGGCAGCGGTTGAGGCTGAAGAGGTCAGGGCCGACGCGGCCAAGGCACAGGCCGATGAGGCCGAGGCTACTGCGGCTGCAACCGAGGCCGAGGCCACTGAAGCCGCAGACACTGAAGCTGCAGACACTGAAGCTGCAGACACTGAAGCCGTAGACACTGGGGCGGCGGTGGCAGAAGCCCCGGAGGCAGAAGCCCCGGAGGCGGCTGACGATCCGGAAGACAAAGAATCCCGAGCCTGATTCCCAAGGCCTGCGGCGATTGTCCAAAAGAACAGGAGAGCTAAGACATGGCACATAAAAAAGGACTCGGATCCTCGCGCAACGGTCGCGACTCCAAGGCAAAGCGTCTCGGAGTGAAGCGTTTTGCCGGTGAGCAGGTACAGGTCGGCAATATCATTGTTCGCCAGCGGGGGACGCATATCCATCCCGGTGAGAACGTCGGTCGCGGCAGTGACGATACGCTGTTTGCCCTGAAGGACGGGATGCTGGAGTTCACCCGGGGCGACAAGCGAAAAGTACACGTGCGCCCATTGAGCGTCAAGTAGGGCGCGTGTTTATCCCACAAGCAGCCAAGGCCCTCTGTCTCAGCGTTATCGGGACAGGGGGCTTTTTCAGGGAGCAGGGACAATAAGGTGTTCGTAGATCAGGTACACATTCATGTCAAGGCTGGTGACGGCGGCGCGGGCTGCATGTCTTTCCGTCGCGAGGCACATGTTCCGAAAGGCGGCCCAGACGGCGGCGACGGCGGCCGGGGTGGCAACGTGGTGCTGGAGGCCGACCCTTCGGCTTCATCGCTTATCGAATACCGCTTCAAACATCATTTCAAGGCCCAGCGCGGCACACACGGCAAAGGATCGCGGATGCATGGCGCAGATGGAGAAGACCTTGTGCTGCGGGTGCCAGTGGGTACTGAAGTGCGCGAGTATGATGATGAGAGCCGCACCTCCGGCAGCTTCATCGCTGATCTGACACGGCCCGGTGAACAGCTGATAGTGGCCAGCGGTGGCCATGGCGGGCGCGGCAACATCCACTTCGTCACCCCTACCCGCCGCGCCCCGGCCTTTGCC
>JGI20171J29575_12612099_pt1 | contig 11602 bp, 8 predicted proteins | sample TergutNc150P4_FD_29575 | JGI IMG/M metagenome (IMG submission 29575)
GTAAAAACAGTTGCAAGATTTTTCAATTGATAAATTCCACTTAAACCAGAAAAACATTTAAAACTGAATGCATATTTTTTAGAAATAACTATGTAACTTATTTTGCCGTTAGGCAGATATTCGGGGTCTGTTATTTCATATTTTTCCTGTGCAAAAAACAGCGGCGCTAATAATTCATTCGCCTTTTCAATAAAAACAGGACGCGTTTCATCCACTGCCTCGCCAACAACCACAGGCACTTTTTTCTTTATAATTCCGGCTTTTTCTGCAGCAATATCTGCCAATGTATTGCCTAAAAATTCCGTATGGTCAAGGGCAATATTTGTGATAACAGAAAGCAGAGGCGTGAGGATATTTGTACTGTCGAGCCGTCCGCCAAGCCCTACTTCCACTACTGCAATTTTTATTTTATTATCATAAAAATAGCGAAAAGCCATTGCCGTTGTAAATTCAAAAAACGATAACTTTTTCTGTTCCAAAAGATTTTTATGCCTTTCAACAAAATTAATAACATACTGATGGTCAATTGTTTTGCCGTCAATTCTTATTCTTTCGTCAAAATCAACCAGATGCGGCGAAGTGTAAAGCCCTGTTTTGTAGCCAGCTGCCTGCAAACACGCCGCAAGATAATGAGAAACAGAGCCTTTACCGTTTGTTCCTGCAACGAGAATTGCTCTGAATTTTTTGTGCGGATTGCCCAAAGCAGACATCAACCATTTCATATTTTCAAGTCCGGGCTTATATGCAGCCGCGCCAATGTTGTGAAATGCTGGAGTTTGCGCATAAAGATATTTAATAGTTTGATCGTAAGTCATATTGCTTTTATTTTTGCAAAAATAACATAAAATTTTTTAATTATTAATGGTAATTGATTAATTTGGAAAATTAGCAAACAATGTATTATTTTGCCGATTATGTTCCTTTTGATGATGTTAAAAATAACAAACAACAATTAACAATTAATAATGATTTTGTTCATTTTACAAGAAACTGTTACCTTTGCATTCAAAAAAATATCTGAACTGTAATTTATTTTGATTTTTATGAGTAAAAATGATACAAGAACATTAGCAAAATAAATCATAACAAAATGAATTAAAATTCGTACAAAATATAAATTTAATATTTTAATAAACAATTAGAAGAAATGCAAAAAGGATTATTTATTTTATCAGCAGCCGTATTATTTGGCTTAAGTTTGCAACAGGCAAACGCACAAACCACCACTTTAACCTATTACCGATAAGGTAAACTACACAAAACTTGATTACAATAAACTGAAGATTGAAAAAACTGAAGATGGATATTGGGCGACTCTGCCTTTTACCGTAACGCAAACTCCGTCCGACGACGAACTGTTTTGGCTTGCTTTGTATTATACCAAAGACAGTAAATTTAACAGTTGGGGCATTTACAATGCAGACGGCAAATTTATTTGTCGAAACTTTGTAAAATATTCCGCAGGCAGCGAACGATATATTATACAGGCGCAACCACATTTGGCGGAACAAATTACAAAGGGAAATTACACATTAAAAATAAATTTCAAAGAAAAATCTGTAAATGATGTGCAAATAAGCATAGGCTATTCCACACAAAAGAAATACGATGGATATATTGAGTCGCTTAAGCAAAAAAGGCTGAACAGCATTTTGCCGCCAAACTCTACTTCTGACCAATGGTCTAAAAAAGGCAAAGAATATGTTGATAATAATGACAGTTTCAATGCGGCAATCTGTTATGAACAGGCAAATAAATTAAACCCAAGCGACCAAACAACAATTTATTGGTTAGGAGCGTGTTATTACTTTTTAGAACAATATGACGATGCAATTCAATATCTTGAAAAAGCCAAAACGTTTTTCAAAAATGATGTTATAAAACAAATGTTAGGTCATTCTTATTATCAAACAGATAATTATCAAAAAGCCGCTGAAAATTTAAGTTATATCGAAAAAACCGCAAACGATTATTATGTTTCGGGAATCAGCAAATATAAATTGAAAAATTATAAAAGTGCATTTGATGCGTTCAAAGAAGTAAGAAAACAAATAACGCAAGATGACGAATTGTATGCAACTACGCTTTATTATCAAGCTCTTTCGCAATGGGAAATTGGCAACGAAAAGCCAAAAGGCGGTTGGGGAGGCACAGCAACTAAATTTGAGGCATTGTTATCAATTATAAAAGCAGCCGAATTAGGAGTATCTGATACCGAAACAACCATTGAATCGCTTTTTACAGGAAGAAACGATAAATCATATCTGTTATCAGGAACTAAATGGGAAAAGAAAACATCAAGCAATCATAAAGGCAAGTATTATGAATTTTTCAATAATAAAACTGCAAACGGAGTAGATTTGGATAATAATAAAAGCAGTAAAAATAAACCTTATGTTTTTGACGGAATATTCGGTATTTTTAATGGCAATAAGGTATTTTGTTTATTTGAGGACAGGTTGTATGACAATTTAGATGATTTATTATCTTATTCCCGCGGCGATAACTATAAAAAAGTAAAATAATAGACATTATATTGATTAAAGCCTAAACTCCCTGATTATCAATTGATTAAAAACATAAAAGTTACTTATTATATATAATATCTAATTATTAATGGGATTTCTAAAAATCCTGTTTCTCCGTCATTGCGACTGCAAGGAACGAAGCAGGAAGCAATTCATAGTGTTGATTTTCAATAGATTGCTTCGGGATGTCGCCCTCGCAATGACGTTTTTAGATGTTTCCATTAATTATCACGCTGCTGCAAATTCCAAAATATCCTGACTTTCGTAATTTTTTAGAAATCGGAAAAAATTATGATTAATATTTATGCGATGTTTTCGGGCAAAAAGCGTTAATTTGCCACCGGATTGCATTTGGTCAAAAATCTTAATATAAAGATTTGTCATTCCTTTATTTTCTGTAATTTGCTGAGTGAGCGCGGCAACAAAATCATCATCAATTTTTTGATATGGAATACTGATTGTCAAATTGCCTACTGATGTATTCCGCACATTTTCGAGCATATCAATTCGTTGAATTTTCATTTCGAGCTCAGTTTTTTCTCCGATGCTTTGCTGCTTTTGATTTCCATAACGAAAATCTGCGCCGCGTTCCTGCACCGTTGCTGTAATCATAACGTAAGCATCTTTAATCATATAATTGCGGAATTCGGGATAATTTTTGCCAAAAAGCGCAAACTCATACGCTCCGTCGTAATCTTCAAGAGTAAAAAATCCGCATGGATTTCCCGCTTTTGTTGTTGCGTGGCGCACGGAGGTAATAATTCCGCCGATTTTCAGTTGCCGATTTTTTATAGCCTGCAAATCGGTTAATTCTATGGTTTTTGTATTACATATAAATTTAACTTCAAATTCATAAGTGTCAAGCGGATGTGCCGAAAGATAAATCCCGATAAGTTCGCGCTCGGCGTTAAGTTTTTTAAGAATTGACCATTCTTCTGCATGCGGAATTTCCGGTTTTACAATTTGCACCGCCTCGCCGCCTCCAAAGAGCGAAATTTGATTTGCCGATTTGTCTGTTTGAAATTTATTGCCGTATCTTATCAGTGTTTCAATAAAAGTTGCGTCTTCTGTTTTCGGATTTTTTTCAAAAAGTTGCTCGCGGCGTATGCCCAGCCCGTCGAATGCGCCTGAAAGAGCCAAACTTTCCAATACTCGTTTATTTGTAGATGTTAAATTATTACGTTCTATAAAATCAAAAATACTTTTATATTTTCCATTTTCGCGCTCGTTGATAATTGCAATTGCTGCACCTTCGCCGACGCCTTTTATACCGCCAAGTCCAAAACGGATATTTCCTTTTTGCGTTACCGTAAAGTTCAAATCAGACTCATTAACATCAGGGCTTAAAACATTAATTCCCATTGCTTTACATTCGTCCATAAATTTTGAAACCTCAGTAATATTATCGCGGTTGCGCGTTAAGTTTGCCGCCATAAATTCGGCAGGAAAATGTGCTTTAAGGTATGCAGTTTGGTATGCAACGAGCGAATAAGCCGTTGCGTGGCTTTTGTTGAATGCATATTTTGCAAATTCCGACCAGTCGTCCCAAATTTTTTCAAGTTTCTTTATCGGAGCATAACCGTTTTTTTGCGCACCTTCCATAAATTTTTCTCTGAGCGATGCCATTTTTGTTTTATCTTTTTTCCCCATCGCTTTGCGCAAATCGTCGCTCTGACCGCGCGTAAAACCTGCAATATCACGGCTGAGAAGCATTACCTGCTCCTGATAAACCGTTACGCCATAAGTTTCTTTCAATCGTTTTTCCATTTGAGGAAAATCGTAAGAAATTTTTTCGCGCCCATGCTTGCGGTTGATAAACGATGGAATATACTGCATCGGACCGGGTCGATAAAGCGCATTCATTGCTATAAGGTCTTTAAATTCAGAGGGCTGCAAATCACGCAGATATTTGCGCATTCCGTCCGATTCAAACTGAAAAATGCCGACTGTACGTCCTGCGCTAAAAAGTTCGTATGCAGTGCGGTCGTCAGGAGGAATATCATTAATATCCAAATCAATGTTTTTAGTTTTTTTGATGTTATTTAACGCCTCTTTTATAATTGATAAAGTTTTTAATCCTAAAAAGTCCATTTTTATCAATCCGACATCTTCAATAACTGCGCCTTCGTATTGAGTTACAAGCACTTCTTCGTTTGTTTCCTTATCTGTAACAGTGCTTACAGGAACAAAATTCGTCAAATCGTCTGCGCCGATAATCACTCCGCAGGCGTGAACTCCTGTTTGGCGCACAGTTCCTTCAAGCATTTCGGCGTATTTTAAGGTTGTAACAATATTTTGGTCGGGCGAAGAAAGTTCTGCACGCATTTCGGGTACAAGATTATAAACATTTGTCAGATTGACTTTTACAGATTTCCCTTCGCGGTCTTCGGGCAATTTGTCGGGAATAAGTTTTACCAAACGGTTTGCTTCCGAAAGCGGCAATTTTTGCACTCGCGCCACATCTTTAATCGACGATTTTGCAGCCATAGTTCCGTATGTAATAACACGCGCTACACGCTCTTTGCCGTATTTTTCAGTAACCCATTGCAAAATTTTATCGCGTCCGTCATCATCAAAATCGGTATCAATATCAGGCAGCGAATTTCTGTCGGGATTAAGAAAACGCTCAAACAGCAAATCGTATTTAAAAGGGTCGATATTCATAATTTTCAGGCAGTAGGCAACTACCGAACCCACCACCGAGCCGCGCCCCGGTCCGACAAAAACATTCATCGCACGCGCTGCCGAAATAAAATCTTGAACGATAAGAAAATATCCGGGAAATCCCATTAATTTTATTGTATTTAATTCAAAATCAATGCGTTCGCGGATTTCATCAGTCAAATCTTTGTAACGCTCTGCCGCGCCTTTGTAAGTAAGTTGCGTAAGATAATCCGATTCCAACTTTACGCGCACAACTTTTTTATAGCCGCCAAGTTGCTCAAATCTGCCGCCAAATTCCTCACGCAACATTTCTTCCGAAAATTTTTGAGCGTATTGCTGTTCCGTTCCAAAATCCGCAGGAATTTCAAAAACAGGCATCAGCGCATCAGAATCAATGCTGAAAGATTCAATTTTGTCGGCAACTTCCATCGTGTTTTCGAGCACTTGCGGCAAGTCGGCAAAAATTTCCCACATTTGTTGCGGCGTTTTAAGCCATTCCTGCTTTGTGTAACGCATGCGCTTGGGGTCGTCAAGGTCTTTGCCTGTGCTCAAACAAATCAAACGGTCGTGCGCTTCTGCGTGTTCTTCTTCCACAAAATGCACGTCATTTGTGGCAATAACTTTGGTATCGGTACGCCGTCCCAATTCTATAATTGCCTTATTTACAATTTGTTGATATTTGAAAACTCGCGTATCTGCATTTGGTTTATCGGTTTTGTGGCGTTGAATTTCCAAATAAAAATCGTCTCCAAAAATATTTTTAAACCATTGCACCGACTTTTCCGCCTCGCGCATATTTTCTTCTGTTATGGTAAATAAATCTTCAATACCGCTTTGCGCAACATCTTCATCATCAACATCTTTTGCAAAATTTCCCATTAATTTCTGTGGAATTTCGCCACCAAGGCACGCCGAACTCACAATCAGCCCCTCGTGATATTTTTCCAGCAATTCCTTATCAATTCTCGGCTTGTAATAATGTCCGTCAATCCAAGCGGCAGAAACAAGTTTGCAAAGATTTTGATAGCCCTTTTTGTTTTTCGCCAAAAGAATCAGATGCCAGCCGCCGCGGTCTGTTTTGTTGGTTTTGTCTTTTAAAAGCATTCCGCGCCGCGCCATATAGCCTTCACAGCCGATAATCGGCTTAAAAAGTTTCGCCTTTTCCGCCTGCAATTCTGCCTGAAGCGACAAAATATTTTGCTCGTCCTTTGTTTCTTTCAGTTTTTTTTCAATATCATTAATTTTGGCAAGGACAGGCTTATTAATTTTTTTTACATAATTAATAAATTCTTTGATGCCGAACATATTGCCGTGGTCGGTAAGAGCGATGGAGTTCATTCCATCTTTTCGCGCCTTATCAACCAAACCGTCAATTGACGACATTCCATCAAGAATCGAATAACATGAATGGACATGAAGATGTGTAAAAGGGAATTGCATAATATTTATAAAATCTTTAAATTTAACAGTTTAGAATATTTTAAAAAAAATATTTTTAAAAGAAAAATCAGACTGCTAAATTACGGCAATTTTTTAATTTTCCCAAAAAAAGTTATAAACACAAGAAAAATTTAAGAGGTTATCTCAAAAGTCTTTTTACCGTAAAGACGCAAAGATTTTTCGCAAAGGACGCAAAGAATATATTTTTGAAATTCAATACTTTGCGTAAATCCATTGCGAAACTTGCGGTTAAGTTTTTTGTATTTTTTAGATAACCTCTTCAAGCCTTTCGCGCATTCGCGCATTCGCGCGTTACCGTAAGTTCCGCTACGCTTCACATACGGTTATTAATATATTGCCCTAACTAAAAATTATTTGGTGGAATCATAGAATTCGGACAAAAGTGAATAATTTTTATTTTTTCATTAGCCCGTTAGGGCGTTATATATCAATAGAATACAATTCAAGAAACAATTTTTGTCCGTAGGGCATTAATCGTTAATGTCCTACGGACAATGTAAAAAGATATTGATTTATTTTCTATTGATATTAATCGCCTACGGCGAATTTATTGATTGAATATCAATGTGTTATAAAATTTATTATCCAAAACTCATGTTAATAATAAAAAACCTTTGTATCTATTTTATTATAATTTTCACATTGCAGGTGCAACAAGACAATTACTTTACCTGTTCTGTATTTCACCTACAATAATTAAATATTTATTTTCATCACATCTAACCAAAGTGCTGTCATTAATTACTTTAACAATGGGAAAAGTTTTATCAAACAGCATTACAGATTCAGAATTTTTTTACAAACGCAGAGTTTTTACTTCTAAATCCTCTTTTAAATAGTCATTGCCTATTTTCTCAAAATTGTAAGTATAAAGTCTTTCTGCAGCACAACCTTGAAACTCAATTAATTTTTTTCTTCTATATTTTCTCAAATGTTCAATATGATAAATTTCTCCATCAAAAACAATATTACAAGCAAACGGAAAATCAGGTTTATATGTATTAATTACAACAATTATATCATTGTGTTTGTTTGAACAAGAACAAAATATAATGAAGAATAACAATAAATACATCTTTATGTTTTTCATTTTTTTAATTTTTTTTCTATAATCAGGTTTGTTAAATTTTTGTTTAATGAATTATTTTTAAAAGTTTATTCATTTTGTCGGAAATATCAAAATCAAATATTTTTGTTTGACTGTTATAATAATCAAACAAAAATAATGAATTTTTAGCAATAATCGCATCATCGTTTTTATTTGCCTCTATATACAATAATTCCGCTAATATTCTGATTTTTTCTGTTGAAATTTTATTTGTGTCGGCGGCAGTGCATTTTTCAAGCAGAGATTGTGCGTTTAAAGTAATTATTTGTTGGCGATTGCTGTCAAAAAATTCCACATAAAAATCATTCATTTCCGAATCCGAAATTTCAGAAATGCTTTTCCTCGACAACTTTTCAGTCAATTTTTCCAAAAAAGTCATCAACATTCGCATTAATATATCTTTTTCGTATGCCATTTTTCACCCCGCCAACATAAATACACATATTGCTATCAATACGCAATTATTTTTTGCAAAATTAAAAACTATTTTGCAATTATTTCAAAAATAAATAAAATATTAATCAAAATAAATACATTCCCATTGCTTAATTTTCTAATATATTTTTAATTTTTTTCTGTCAGTTTTTTCGTATCTTTGTCCCGCTTTTATTTTTATAAATGAAAAAAATATTTTTTATAATAATAATTTTAATTGTTTGCGCGTCAAATATATTTGCGCAAAACGCTGTAAATAAGCGTGTTAAATATTTAAAAACATGGCGCGTTGAAGAACTTACAGCAGCAGCCGATACTGTGGCAGCCGATACTTTGCATCTTAATTTTCAAGACGCTAACCATATTGACCGTTTCAGCATTGCCAATTCGTACAACGGAAATATGCTCTCGCCGTTAGAATCGAAAATCTATTTTGACCGTCCGCTGATGGACAATTTTCTCTTTGGCGATGCGTATGCGCCTTATATTCGGACAATTAACAATTTGAATTTTTACAATACAACAACTCCTTTTAGTAATATTACTTACAAATCGGGCGGTTCAACTTTTCGCTGGGAAGAGGAAATTTTCTTTCTTTTTACCGCAAATCTCGGAAAACGTTTAAATATCGGCACAAAAATCGATTATACAGTGTCGCACGGAGAGTACAACAATCAGGAAACACAACTTTTTTCGCCTTCAATTTTTGCAAGTTACAACGGACGGCGTTACAACTTTACCGCCGCCGCTCTTACCAATGCCCTGAACAATTACGAAAACGGCGGAATTACCGACCCGCGTTATATCACCCTCGCCGAAGATGAATTTGATGTTGATGCCGAAAATATTCCTGTAAAAATGCAAAAAACAGGAAATTCAGGGCGTTATGGCTATTCAAAATACAATTATCGCGCGTTTTTTTACAATCATCAATATTGCATCGGCTTTGAAAAAGAAACGAAAATTACGCCAGATTCCTCGCGGTTCGACTATATTCCCGTTACGCGGATTATTCACACTTTTAAAATTGATGAGCATAAAAAACGTTATTTTGAGCCGCAGACAGACACAATATTTTATACAAATACTTTTTTCCCAAACAGGAAGCAGACAAACGATTCGGCTTCTCTTTCGGCAATTACAAACACTGTTGCTCTGCATATTGAAGAGGAATTTAACAAGTGGTTTCATTTTGGCTTAACTGCTTATATTTCAAACGAATATCAAAGTTTTTATTTAGCAAACCCTGACAGCAGTTCAACGCGCAATTCGTTTATGAACACAAACATAGGCGGAATTGTATCAAAAACGCGCGGAAAAATTTTTCGCTACAATATTCAGGGAGAACTGGGCATACAGGGCTACAAAGCGGGAAATTTTCTTGTAAAAGCCGATTTGGGCGGATATTTCCGCTTATGGAACGACAGCGTAGTTTTACGTGCGGACGGTTTTATGCGCCTTGATGCGCCTTCGTTTTTTGCCGAAAATTATAATTCAAATCATTTTGCGTGGAAAAACGATTTTACAAATATTTACCGTACGCGTCTTGGCGGGGTTTTGAGCCTTCCCACACGCGGAATTACGCTCTCGGCGCAGCTTGAAAACGTGTTAAATTATATTTATTTCGATAAAGATGCTTTGCCCGCGCAATACGATAAAAATATTCAGATTTTTTCGCTCAGTGGACGTGCTGATTGGCAGATTTTAAAATGGTTGGGCTGGGAAAACCAAGCCGTTTATCAAATCAGTTCGCAACCCGATATTTTGCCGCTGCCTGCATTTTCGCTTTTCAGCAATTTGTATTATAAAAGCAAATGGTTCAGTGTTTTAGGGATTCAGGCAGGCGTAAATGTACGCTACAATACCGCATATTACGCTCCAAATTATATGCCTGCTACCGGACGATTTTATTTGCAAAATGAAACAAAAATCGGCAATTTTCCGCTGGTGAATGCTTATTTGAATTTTCATCTGAAGCAGGCGCGGATTTTTGTTGAATATTATCACGTTAATCAACTGATTGTCAGAGCAGGACATTATTTTTCAATGCCAAATTATCCACTTAATCCTGCAATTTTTAAATGGGGTGTTTCGTGGAATTTTTATAACTAAACTTAGTATTTTTTTATCCTTAAATTATAAATTTTAAAATAAATTATTGAATTTCAATTATTTTAACCAAATAACACAATGAAAAACACAAATGCTTTAAAAAAATTAACAACTGTTACGATTGTTACATTTGGAATTTTGATTTTTGCTTTTTTTGCAAATGTCTTCTTTAAAAACGTGGCACGCGCTAACAAGTTGATCGTTGTAATCGACAGTGGGCAAATGCGTTACACCGAACTCGGCGATAGCGTTTTTGGACTGCAATACGAAATTTTACGCGCCTTTGCCGATTCTAACGAAATGAAACTTCAAATTTTGAAGAACAACGACCTCAAACAAAGTATTGATATGTTGCTCGATAGCAAGTGCGACCTTGTTGCAATTCCAATTCCTAAAACAACTCAATACATTGATCAAGTGGAATTTACTCTGCCTTTACTTTCTATGCGGCAGGTGCTTGTGCAAATTCCCGATTCGTTAGGGCATGTAAAAAAAATTCAATACGAACTTGCCAACGACACAATTACTGTACCAGTTAATTCACCTCAAATTCAGCGAATTAGAAATCTTTCGGACGAAATTGCAGATACAATTTTTATTGTTGAAATTCCAAATGTTACAACAGACGATTTGGTAGCGCAGGTAGCACAGGGGCGATATAAATACACAATTTGTGGTGCGCAACTGGCACAAAAACTGAAAAAAGATTTTCCTGTGATAGATATTTCGATGCCTATTGATTTTGAGCAGCCGTATTCGTGGGCAGTGAATAAAAAAAATTACAAATTACTTCAAAAACTTAATGGTTTTCTTGAAAAATTTTTCAAAAGCGATGCTTATAAGGTAATTTATGAAAAATATGAATAAACAATTAATTTTTCAGGATTGGGGTTTGATTGATTACCAAGATGCGTGGCAAAAACAGGAAACACTTTTTGAAAAAATTATAGAAGAAAAAAAAGCGGCGCGGCAAACAGAAAATTATCTGATTTTTTGCGAACATCCTCATGTTTATACTTTGGGCAAAAATGGCGACCAAAACAATATGTTGCTCAATTCCACACAGTTGCAGGCAACAAACGCAACTTTTGTACACACCAATCGCGGCGGCGACATAACTTATCACGGACCGGGACAAATTGTCGGTTATCCTGTGATTGATTTGGAAAATTTTTCTTTGGGTTTAAAGCAATATATTTTTCAGATAGAACATGCAATTATCAAATTGTTATCGCTTTACGGAATTTTCGGCGTTCGGATAGAAAATGCCGCAGGCGTTTGGCTCAATACCGCA
>JGI20171J29575_12612095_pt1 | contig 11565 bp, 9 predicted proteins | sample TergutNc150P4_FD_29575 | JGI IMG/M metagenome (IMG submission 29575)
ATGGAGGAATGTAATGTCTCAAATTTTATATATTGTAATTGCAATTTTGGCTTTTGGAATTATCGTCATAATTCACGAGCTTGGTCATTTTTGTGCAGCTAAATTGAATGGAATACTAGTTGAAGAATTTTCACTGGGTATGGGTCCAAAGATTTTTGGCATAAAAGGTAAAGAAACTCAGTATAACATTAGAGTCCTTCCTTTTGGAGGATATGTAAAGATGCTTGGAGAAGATAGCGCAGTTGAAAGTGAAAGAAGCTTCAGCTCAAAAGCACCTTGGAGAAAATTAATCGTTGTATTTGCCGGGCCTTTTGTCAACGTGGTGACTGCACTATTATTATTTACAGTTATATCTTTAACCAGTGAAAGTGGAATAGTTTTAAACTCTGTAGGAAGTTTTAGCTTAAATTCACCAGCACAGCAAGCAGGGATGAGGCTCGGAGACGAAATTATTTCTGTGAATGGAAGTAAGCTATTTACGTATACAGATTTAGAAATTGAACTGATGAATAGCTCTGGAGAAGAGATGAAATTGACGCTTAATAGTCAAGGAGTTAAAAAAGATATATATGTAACTCCTAAAAAAGAAATAAAATACATCATTGGATTTAATCCAGTAAATGAAAATGGAGTAGTGCTGCCTAAGATTGCGACATTGATGGATGATTATCCTGCTAAAGATGCAGGACTTCTTGTTGGAGATGTCATAGTAGGTGTAAATGATAAGATAATTTTAAATTATGAAGATTTCAGTGATTTTATGGCACATAATACTGGAGAGAGTATTGATTTGAAAGTAGATCGAAATGGGGATATATTAACATTTATCATAGAGCCTAAAAAGCTTGAAACTAATTATTCCATTGGAATTATTCCAAAATATGAAAAGCATCCTACAATTTTGTTAGCCTTTAAATACGGAGTCAATCAATCAATGTCTATGTTTAAACAGATATTTAACTTCTTTGGGACCATTTTTAAAGGAAAGGCTAAGATGAATGAGGTTGGCGGGGCAATATCTTTAATCAGAATTACATCAGTTGCAGCTGAGCAAGGGGTCGTATCTTTAGTAGGGATAATTGCATTTATTAATTTAAACTTAGGAATAATGAATATATTACCATTTCCTGCATTAGATGGAGGACAAATCATGATCTTTCTATATGAGATCATATCTAGAAGAAAAGCAAATCAGAAGTTTGTTGAAAATTTAAATTATTTTGGTTATATGTTCTTGATGGCTTTGATGGTACTCATGATATTTAAAGATATATTCTTTCCTATTCGATTTTAAAGGTGGCGGTTTTATGGAAGCAATACAAAATTCAATCTTAGAGAATATTGCTTCATATAATTTAACACTAAAGAAGATACAATATTTAAAGAAATCAAATATATTAAAAGTGTTTGTTTCTAGTGATGATGTTGATAATATTAATAATAATGTATTATTATTTAAGCAATGTTTAAATAATAATATTAATTTTTGTAGTAAAATAGAGGTTATTTTAAATAAAAATTATGAAAACTTAACCATGGAATATGTTTTAAATTATCATTGGAAGGAACTTGTTGAATCTGCGACATCTGAAATACCTTTAAGCAGAATGATCTTATTCAGTTGCAAAAGAGATCTTAAAGATGAAAAGGTGAGCGTATATCATGGGAATAAGTATATATTAAGCATTTTAGAGGCAGCTGGGTTTTGTAGAAAGTTTAGCAATATAATAGAAGAGAGGTTTAACTTAAAATATCCAGTAGAGCTTAAGTTTGATGAAGAATTATATTTGAAATATGATATAAATAAGGACGAATTAAAACATGCACCTATACCACCTGTGCCAAAGCTGCCTTTAAAAGAGGTAAAAAGATCTCCAAGTGGAAGTAAAAATGTAGTGATTGGTAAAGACTTTACTGATGATGTTTTGAATATAATAGAAATCAATGAACCGATGGGTAAAATAGCTGTATGTGGTGAAATATTTAAAATAGATATAGTTGAAACTAAGACCAAGAAAAAATTATACAATATATATTTTACTGATTTCACCTCATCCCTTCATATAAAGTTTTTCCTCAAAGAAAAAGACTTAGAAAATGTATCAGAGAATATCAAGCCTAATTTTTACGGAAAAATAAGAGGAAATTTGATTTATGATTCATTCTCAAGAGAGCTTGTGATGCTCGCTCAAGATATTGTAAGGCTAGATAAAGAAATTAGAATGGATAGCTCAAAAGAAAAAAGGGTTGAACTTCATTTGCATACCAAGATGAGTGCCATGGATGCAGTTTCTTCCATTGAAGATGTGATTAAAAGGGCTGCAAAATGGGGACATAAGGCTATCGGTCTTACAGATCATGGAGTAGTTCAAGCGTTTCCTGAAGCCATGGAAGCGAGTAAAAAATATGGAATCAAGGTGCTTTATGGTGTGGAAGGGTATATGGTAGATGATGATACAAAGATCGTCTTAAATCCTTGTAAATATACTTTAGATGATGAATTTGTAGCATTTGATATTGAGACTACAGGTTTTTCAGCGGATTTAGATTCTATAATCGAAATTGGAGCTGTAAAGATTAAAGGTGGAAAGATAATCGATAATTTTTCTGAATTAGTAAATCCAAACAGGAAATTATCTTCTAAGATCATTGAAATTACAAATATAACTGATGATATGCTCCTTAATAAACCATCGATTGAAGAAGTACTTCCAAAATTCTTAGAGTTTTGCGATAAATCGATTTTGGTTGCACATAATGCTCATTTTGATATATCATTTATAAATAAAAATTGCATAAGACAAGGGTTTAAATTGAGCTTCACTGTTCTCGATACTCTTCAACTGTCGAGAATGCTCTACACTGATTTGAAGAGGCATAAGCTTGATAATGTGTGTAAATACTTAAATATTTCGCTTATAAGTCATCATAGAGCTGAAGATGATGCAAGAGCATGTGGCGAGATATTAATTCATTCTATTGATAGATTAAAATCCATGAATATAACTACCTTGCATGAGTTAAACATAGAATTTAAAAGAACCATAGATGTAAAAAAGCTAAGTACATATCATATAATAATATATGCTAAAAATCAAAAAGGGATTAAAGAACTCTATGAGATCATATCTGATTCACATATAAATAATTTTTACAAAAGACCTATAATTAAAAAAAGCATGCTTATGGGATTTCGAGATGATTTAGTCATTGGTTCAGCTTGTGAAAGCGGACTTTTATTTAAGGAGATCTTATCTGGTAAATCGGAGGAAGAATTAGAGAACTTAGCCTTATTTTATGATTATTTGGAGATTCAACCAGTTGATAATAATAGATTTTTGATTAATAATGGGACGGTTCAATCTGAGGAAGATTTGAGAGATTTAAATAGAAAGATAGTAAAATTAGGTGAAATATATAATAAACCAGTTGTAGCAACTTGCGATGTTCACTTTTTAGATCCGCACATGTCTATTTATAGAAGAGTATTGTTAAATGGTCTAGGATTTTCTGGTGGAGATAATGACATTCCACTCTATCTTAGAACGACAGAAGAAATGTTAAAGGAGTTCTCTTATTTAGGTGATGAAAAATGCCATGAAGTTGTCGTGACAAATACAAATATGATAGCTGATATGATAGAAATCGTGAAACCAATTCCAGATGAAACCTATACTCCTAAAATTCCTGGATCAGAAGAAGAGATAAAAAATATTACATTATCAAATGTAAATAGAATTTATGGTGATAATTTGCCTGAAGTCATAAAAGACAGATTAGATAAAGAATTAAATTCGATAATCAATAACGGTTATTCGGTTTTATATTTAATAGCTCACAAACTCGTTAAAAAATCCTATAGTGACGGGTATCTAGTAGGATCAAGAGGATCAGTTGGATCGTCATTTGTAGCTTTTTTATGTGGAATAACAGAAGTTAATGGATTGCCTCCGCATTATATTTGCACAAATTGTAAGAATAGTGAGTTTATTTTAGATGGCTCAGTTGATTCTGGAGTGGATTTACCGGATAAAGTTTGCCCAAATTGTGGCACATTATTTAAAAAAGACGGATTTAATATTCCATTTGAAACCTTTCTGGGGTTTGATGGAGATAAAGAACCAGATATCGATTTGAATTTTTCTGGAGAGTATCAACCAGTTGTACATAAATATACGGAAGAATTATTTGGAAAGGGTTATGTCTTCAGAGCGGGTACTATTGGAAGCATTGCTGAGAAGACAGCTTATGGTTTTTCAAAAAAGTACTTTGAAGAGAAGAATATTTCAGTTGCAAATGCTGAAATTGAAAGAATTGCTCAAGGATGCAATGGAGTTAAGAGAACCACTGGTCAACACCCAGGCGGTATCATGGTAGTGCCAAATGACAATGATATTCACAATTTTACACCTATACAACATCCTGCTGACGATACTGATAGCAGCATAATAACTACTCATTTTGATTATCATTCAATCAGTGGAAGACTCTTAAAACTCGATATACTTGGTCATGATGATCCTACTATTCTCAGGATGCTTCAAGACTTAACTGGTATTGACCCAAAATCCATACCCCTTGCTGATCCAAAGGTATTAAGCTTGTTTACATCCACTGATGCTCTTTTAGTAACTAAAGAAGAATTGGGTTGTGAACTTGGATGCCTTGGAATTCCTGAGTTTGGAACAAAGTTCGTGAGAGGAATGCTCATTGAAACGAAGCCAAAAACCTTTTCTGACCTCGTGAGGATATCTGGGTTATCACATGGTACTGATGTATGGATAAATAATGCTCAATATTTTATAAAAGAAGGATATACTACTCTTAAAGATTGTATTGCAACAAGGGATGGTATCATGGTTTATCTACTATATAAAGGATTAGAACCTAAAACGAGCTTTATGATCATGGAGAAGGTGCGCAAAGGGAAAGGTCTTAACGAAGAAGATGAAAAGGTAATGAAACAGCATGATATTCCAGATTGGTACATTGAATCATGCAAGAGAATCAAATATATGTTTCCGCTTGGTCATGCGGTTGCTTATGTCATGATGGCCGTTAGAATAGCTTACTTTAAACTCTATCATCCTCTAGCTTATTATGCCACGTATTTCAGTGTGAGAAGTTCTGACTTTGATGCTGATTTGCTTGTAAAAGGGGAGGGTGTGATAAAGAGCAAGATGGATGAAATAAACAGCCTAGGAAATAATGCAACCACAAAGGATAAAAATTTGCTCACCATTCTCGAAATTTGTTATGAGATGTATAAGAGAGGATTCAGGTTTTTAAAAACTGATATTTATAAATCACATTCAAATAAATTTTTAATAGAAGGTGATTGTTTAATCCCACCCCTAAACTCGCTCCAAGGAGTTGGAGATAATGCTGCAAAATTGATTCAAGAATCTAGAATGGACGGAGAATTTTTATCTATTGAAGATTTAAAGAAGAGAGCTAAGCTTACCAAAACTGCTATTGAAATGCTTTCTCAACATGGATCTTTAAAAGATTTAGGTGAAAGAAATCAAATTAGTTTATTTTAAGCTTGATAATAAATTTTTATATGTTATAATATGAAAGAAGCATATTGCAGAGAAATGAGTGGGAAACATCCCGCTCTTTCTATTTATTAGGTTATTGAAAGGTGTAAAATGAACAATAAAATTTTAGAATCTCTTATTCCTATTATTGAAAGCATTGTAACGAGTCTAGATTTAGAATTATATCATGTAGAAATGCTTAAAAAGAATGGCTCAAATTATTTAAGCATTTACATAGATAAAAAAGATGGAATTACCCATGAAGACTGCGAAAGAGTATCGAGAAAAGTAAGTGATATGCTCGATGAGAAAGATCCTATTCCTTTTTCCTATATCCTTGAAATCTCCTCCCCTGGTATTGAAAGGACTTTATTTACTGATAAACATCTTGAGAGATATAAAAATCATGATGTCAATATTAAACTCAAAAAAGCCATTAATGGATCAAAGAAAATTGTTGCAATTTTAAGAGACTTTAATGAAGATTCAATAATTATTGAATTTGAAGAAAATACTATAACAGTATCAAAGAGTGATATAAAGCAAATGACTTTAAAGGTCGACTTTTAGGAGGTACGATGAGTAAAGAATTAATTGAAGCATTGAGAGAGATCACCAAAGATAAAGGCATTAGTGAAGAACTTCTTTTCAACACTATAATTCAAGCTTTGGAATCTGCTTATAAAAAAAATTATGGAGCTTCATCTCAAAATGTCAGTGTTACTTTAGACAAAGAAACTGGGGATTTTCATGTTTATGGTCAATTTAAAGTTGTAGATGATGACGAACTTTTGGATAAAAATGCTGAGATTGCTCTTTCAGAAGCAAAAAAAATAAACAGCAAGTACAAAGTGGATGACATTGTAAATAGAGAAGTGACTCCAAAAACTTTTGGAAGGGTAGCAGCGCAAGCAGCAAGGCAAGTTGTAGTACAGCGAATTAAGGAAGAAGAGAGAAAATTAACCTATAATGAATTTGCTGAAAAAGAAGATGATATTGTGACTGGAATTGTGCTCAGAAAAGAAAAATCATCTATTTTAGTTAAAATAGGAAATACAGAAGCTGTATTGGCTCCAACAGGGCAAATACCTGGCGAGGAATATAAATTTAATGAATCGATCAAACTGTATATCGTTGAGGTTCAAAATAAACCAAAGGGTGCACATATTGTAATATCAAGAACTCATCCAGGGTTTGTAAAGAGATTATTTGAATTCGAGGTTCCAGAAATATATAATGGCACTGTTGAGATCAAATCGATAGCTCGTGAGGCAGGTTCAAGAACTAAAATTGCAGTTTATTCAAAAGATGAAAATGTGGACCCTATGGGAGCATGTGTAGGTGCCAAAGGTATAAGGGTAAAAAATATCGTTGATGAGTTAAGAAATGAAAAAATCGATATCATAAAATGGAGCAAATTGCCTGAAGAATATATATCAAATGCATTAAGCCCAGCTGAAGTTGCAGATGTTACGCTAGATGAGGAGAATAAATCAGCTTACGTTTTAGTTAAGCCGGACCAATTATCATTAGCCATTGGTAAAGAAGGGCAAAATGCAAGATTAGCTGCAAAACTTACAGGATGGAAGATTGATATTAAGAGTAAATGATATATCATAACTGGATTTTTATTTAAGGTTCCTATATTATGAAGGAGGATTTATGAAAGTAAGGAAAATCCCACAAAGGATGTGTACAGGTTGTGGTGAAATGAAAAATAAGAGAGATCTAATTCGCGTTGTAAAAAACAAAGAAGGAGAAATCTCAATAGATTTAGTTGGGAAAAAACCAGGTAGAGGAGCTTATATTTGTAGGGATGTTGAATGTCTTAATAAAGCCATTAAAACCAAAAGATTAGAAAAAAATTTGGATAAGAAGATAGATGACGATATTTATGATAGACTAAAGGATGAATTAAAAGTAGATGAATGAAGCATTAAATTTTATTGGAATAGTAAAGAAATCTGGGAATCTTTTATTAGGCTATAATAGTTGTGAAAAGGCAATAAAATCAAATAATAAGCTATATCTTGTGATTTTAGCTGATGATGTTTCAGATAATACTTACGAATTCTTTAAAAAATTATCTTTAGATAAAAACTTTAAATTAGTTAAATGCTTTGATAAGAAAAGCTTAGGACAAATACTTGGTAGAGAAGAGATTGGTGTTATAGGGGTAAAAAATAAAAATCTTAGCGATAATATTTTAAACAAAATAAAATCAGGGGGTGAATAGTATGGCTAAAATTAGAGTATACGAATTGGCTAAAGAAATGGAAATATCAAGCAAAGATCTGATTAATTTTATTAAAGATGAAAATTTAGACTTAAATGTAAAAAACCACATGAGTGTCATTGAGAATGAATACTTAGATATAATCAAAGAGTTTTATGCAAATAATGATGAAAGTAAGAATGTTGGAATGAGAAGTGATGATATTAAAAAAGAAGATGTAGTTGAAGTTGATAATGATCAAATACGCTTGTTAAATGAGAAGCAAAAGTTAGAAGATAAGTATGAAAATCTTGTTGAAAAAAATAAGAATTTTAAACGTGGAAGAAAGAATAAAAAAGGAAGAAATGAAGATATAAATAATTCAAGCATTGCATCTGGTTCTGTTGAAATTGGCAATACCATATCGATAAAAGATCTATCGAGCAAAATAAATAGACCAGTTAATGAAGTTATAAAGACGCTCATTTTCCTGGGAGTAATTGCAGCCATCAATCAAGAAATTGACTTCGACACTGCTAAGAAATTATGTGATAAATTGGGAGTGGAGATTTCCAGAGAACATGGAGAAGATGTTTCAGAGGTTGAAGAAGATAAAGAAGATGACAGTAAACTTATAAAAAGACCTCCTGTCATCACAGTTATGGGTCATGTTGACCATGGAAAGACATCACTTCTTGATGCGATTAGAAAATCTAAAGTTGTTGAAGGAGAAGCTGGTGGTATAACTCAACATATAGGTGCTTACACAGTAGAAATTAATGATGAGAAGATAACATTTTTAGACACACCAGGTCATGAAGCTTTCACTGCGATGAGGGCTAGAGGAGCAAAGGTGACTGACATTGTAATTTTAGTTGTAGCTGCAGATGATGGTATAATGCCTCAAACTGTGGAAGCAATAAATCATAGCAAAGCTGCTAATGTACCGATAATTGTAGCGATAAATAAAATTGATAAACCAGGTGTAAATATTGATAAGGTTAAACAAGAACTTGCAGAATATGATCTCTTAGCTGAAGATTGGGGTGGAAAAACCATCTGTTCACTTGTTTCAGCAAAGGCCAAGATTGGAATAGATGAGCTTTTAGAGATGGTGCTTTTAGCTGCTGAAATGGAAGAACTCAAAGCAAATCCAAATAAAGAAGCAAAAGGTGTGGTAATAGAAGCAAACTTAGATAAAGGAAGGGGACCAGTTGCTACTCTAATTGTAGAGAGCGGAACTTTAAGAGTTGGTGATGCTGTTGTGGCAGGCAATACATACGGGAAGATTCGTGCCATGTTTGATGATAAGATGAAATCAATAAAGGCTGCTGGACCTTCAATTCCTGCAGAAATATTAGGTCTATCTGAAGTTCCTGAGGCCGGAGATAAATTCTTTGTTGTAAAAGACGAAAAAACAGCCAGAGATATTGTAGAAGTAAGAAAAAAGGAAAATAAAGATATCAATTCTTCAAAGACTAAGGTATCATTAGAAGATTTGTATAGTCAAATAAAAGAAGGAAAAATCAAAGAATTAGATATAATAGTTAAGGCAGATACACAAGGATCATCTGAAGCAATACATTCTTCCCTTGAGAAGCTTTCTACTGATGAAGTCAAAGTTAGGGTAATACATTCAGGAGTAGGGGCAATAACGGAAAGTGATGTAACGCTTGCGAATGTGTCTAATGCTATCATCGTTGGATTCAATGTAAGACCGAATATAAATGCACAAAATCAAGCTGCTAAAGAAATGGTCAATATACAAACTTATAGAGTGATTTACGACGCAATTGACGATGTAAAAAAAGCGATGATTGGAATGCTTGAACCTGAGAAAAAAGAAGTTGTAATAGGAACATGTGAAATTAGAAAGATCTATAAGATATCAAATATAGGGACAATTGCTGGATGCTATGTTTTATCTGGAAAGATTTCAAGGAACAATCAAGTTAGAATTATAAGAAATGGAATTGTGATTTTCGAATCTACACTATCGTCCTTAAAGAGGTATAAGGATGATGTAAGGGAAGTTGCGCAAAATTATGAATGTGGACTCTCTATAGAAAAATTTAATGATATAAAAGAAGGAGACATAGTTGAAGCATTCACAATAGAAGAGATAAAAAAGAAGGAACTTTAACTTCTCCATGATTGAGGTGGAAAATGTCAAATTACAAGATTGAAAGAGCTTCAGAGGATATTAAAAGAGAAATAAGTTATTTAATATCACATGAAGTGAAAGATCCCAGGATTTCTAGTCTCTTGAGTGTAACTGGTGTTGATCTTTCAAAAGATTATAAATACGCGAAGGTATATATCAGTTTATTTGGAGATAATGAAAGTAAAGAAAATTCTTTTAAAGCTTTAAAGAGTGCTGAAGGCTTTTTAAGTCATGAAGTGAGTAAGAGAATTAAACTTAGATTCACACCTAAATTAACATTTTTATTGGATAATTCTTTAGATAAGGCTATGAAGATAGATAGTCTTATTGAAAAGATACATGAGGATAGCAATGATAATAAGAATAATTAACGAAATAAAAAAGAATTCTAGAATAGCTATTTCTTTTCATAAGAGCATAGATGGGGATTCACTTGGTTCTTCATTTGCTCTCTATCTTGCTCTTAAAAAATTAAGCAAAGAGCCATATATAATATGTGAAGACAATATACCAAATAATTATAAGTTTTTACCAAATTCTCAAGCTATAGAGTCAAAATTTCTGCAAAGTGTTAAAAGAGGAACTCAGCTTTTAATTACTCTTGATTGTGGTTCTATAAACCGATTGAGTGGAGATTTTAATTTTATGAATAAGGATTATTTAGCAATTAATTTAGATCATCATGGTTCAAATGATATGTTTGGTGATATAAATTTCGTTGACACCAATGCTTCTTGTATGGGAGAAATCGTATATCAAATTTTAAGAGGACTTAATGCAGATATTGATATAGATATTGCTAGTTATTTATATACATCTATTATTTCAGATACTGGAAATTTTAAATTCTCAAATACCACATCGTTGACACATAGTATTGCAGGGGATCTATTAAATTCTGGTATAGATCACACTGAAATTACTAGGAAAGTAATGAATTATAATACATTTCGAAATACTAAATTGATTGGTAAAGTGTTAATGAGCATGGAATACCTTCACCCAAGAGCGGTTTTTATGAGTATCTTTGAAAAGGATATAAAGGCATTTGGACTTGAAGATTTTGCCACATCTGATGTCATCGATTTTGGCTTAAATATTGAGAACGTAGATGTGTCCATTGTTGCTAAGGAAATAGATGATGGGTTTAAAATCAGTCTGAGATCTAAAAATATTGTCGATGTTAAATCTCTTGCTGAGGTTTTTAATGGAGGAGGTCACACAAGGGCTTCTGGGTGCATTATAAACAATAAAGATATTGAAGAAGTTAAAGATGATTTGCTCATGGAACTTAATAAGGAATTTTAATGATGGATGGAGTTTTGCTTATTGATAAAGAAAAAGGAGCTTCATCCTTTGATGTGGTTAGAGAGATTAAAAAAATTACTAATATAAAATCTGTTGGTCATACTGGAACTCTAGATCCACTAGCAACAGGGTTATTGACAATATTAATCGGAAAAGCTACATCTTTGTCAGATTACCTTATGGGAAAAGATAAAGTGTATATCGCTGATATTATTTTAGGTATTAAAACCACCACTTATGATATGGAGGGTGATATTTTATCTACGTCTATACCTAACATCGATATGGATGAGATTAAAAAGAACATCGATATATTGATTGATATCGAATCACAAAAA
>JGI20171J29575_12612094_pt1 | contig 11555 bp, 5 predicted proteins | sample TergutNc150P4_FD_29575 | JGI IMG/M metagenome (IMG submission 29575)
ATCCGGAACAATTTGGGGTGCAGCGGGAAGTAACGCGGGTCAAGGTTTAATTTCTGTTGACAGTATCGCATTTACCAGTACCACCCGTGAATCACACAGCACTGTTTGGACCGGCAGCCCATTTAATGTAGATCCCGATTCATACTTAAAAGATGAGGAAGGCAAATATAAATATGATGTCATTATGTTTGGTTCCTGGGACAGCTATAATTACGCGGGAGCGTTATCATCCGCGGGGGTAACCGCGGTGGAAGATTTCCTGAAAAGCGGAAGAGGTGTATTATTTGGGCATGATACATATTCTATACACGCTCCATTTAACATCAGCTATTTAAATTTAAGTAATACACCAGTGAAATATTCAGATGTATCAACACCGGTTGGTGCTCCAAATGTTATTGGAAGCTATAGGATTCAAGTTGCAAATGATGGATTCTTGCTTCAATATCCGTGGTCAATTGCGATGAACAGTATCTTGACGGTGCCGTTTTCTCATAACGGTCAGGTTGCAAAAGGAACCGTTTGGATGAAGTATGTTCAAGTGAACGGGAAATTTGGAGTTAATGATTCTTCCGGAGCATTATGGGGAAACGGAAAAGCTATGGGTCCTGAACAGGCGGATCCGGTTGATGGAAAAGGTACGAATAATCACTATTTAACGACAAGCAACAACACGGCCAAGATTCAAACCGGACATTCAAACGGGGCATCAACGCTGGATGAACGGAAAATAATCGCCAATACGCTGATGTATCTGGCTCAGTTTACGGACGCAACCGACGCGAAAGATTATTCCGGTCGGGATATGGCGCCGCCGGATACACCCACAGCAGCTTACACGGATGAAAATAAAATCAGTATCTCATCATTTGACAACGGAAGCACATATTTATACTATGTGAAAGCGGTTGATCAGACAGACCCATCAAAGGTGTACATATCAAATATTGTAAACCAAAACTGCACAACGGGGCTGAAGGGATTTTTTATTTCGGAGGATAACGACCCTAATGGTAAACCGAATGTTGTGCGTGACGGCACAGGCACGATCACAACGGCGCTGACGATTGCGGCGGGTGATAATCAGGTTGTGACATACACGTCAAACACCACATCGCAGTACGTTCACATTATCGCGGTTGATAAAGCGGGGAACTTGAGTACCGTTAAGACGGTTGCAAAAATTATTATCTCAATAAAAAACATAGAAACTGATGGCAGCATTGTTCACAATGCCACGATTTCAAACGTTGCCAGTCTGAATGTTGACGCAATAGGGTTAAAGCTTTCCGCGGCGCTTACCGGAAGCACTTCAGACGACACAGTAAACTGGAGTGTAGATACCCACGCTGAAGCAATGGGCGCCGGATTTTCCCCGTCTCAAGGTAATACGGCAAATCTGATGATTCCGCCGAATTATAAGGGTACCATCAGGGTGACGGCTGTGTCAAATAAATATGCTAATATGGCGTCAAGAAGCTTTAATGTTAATGTGGCTCCGATTGCCGAGCTGGCTGATGCGGTTAGGAAGGATTTCTATGCAGATGGTATCAGCTGGCACATACTGGATGTTAGCAACAATAACCGATTGTTAATGCCTACATTTCCCAGCAATGCAACAAGCGGTTTTTCAACTACTTACCCAAGTGCTTATAGCATTTACGCGAATTCCGTGCACAAGCCTGTTGTGGACAGCTGGTATGCAAATAAAATTTTCGGTTTGAGAAATTATGCGTTAGCTTATCAATTTGCGAATGCCAACGGAAACGAAGGTGCTTATACAAATTATAATGCCGCAATGGCAACCACCATGAATCAGGCTCAAGCACGAACAGGCGCGGGGGCACCTAGCAATGGGACTGTTTCAATAGCTTTTATGCCAAGTATTTCTGATGTAAATCAATATAAAGGTAATTTCCCTACAGGAGTTGTGCAAAATCTTTGGGTTATGTTACGATCTCCCGGAAATGCAGCTGGTTCTAAGCACACTCATATAGGAGGAGATGCAGGTTCAACGGTGATTGGTTTTGTCAACTATGGAGGGACTGCCGCCTCTCCTTCTTATACCCGCGGTATATTAACATTTTTCTGGATTAGAGTAACACCGAATTTTTAATAATCACGCAAAGACTGTATGAAAAACATAAATGAAAGGGGCAATAAATCATGTCGGGAACGAAAAAACACAGAACAGTGCACAGCGCTAAGAAAAAGGCGGCGGCGGTTGTTGCGGCAATCCTTCTGCTGTTAATAGCATTTGGAAGTACATACGCCTGGAAAGACTACAAGCAGCACAAGACAAATGAGTTCGCGAATTCAGAACCTAAATATGAGGCGGTTCTCGCGGAGGATTTTCAGGAGAAGGAGAACTGGAGGGTTTCTGACGGTGAGGTCAAAAAGACTATCTCCGTAACCAACACCGGTATAGCTGAAAACGGCTTTGAAGCGGTGTATGTCCGCATACAGCTGAAGGAATATATGGAGATCGTTCCGATGGAATGGGAAGAAACAGCCGACCGCTACATGGTAGATACTGGCGGGAAATATATTGTCTTCGAAACGGAAGCACAGGCCAGAGCATCGTACCCTGACGCGCCTTTTGATGAACTTAAAGGCGGAGCTTATAAGATACTGACCGATGCTGTATCGGGGGTGACGGGCTGGTTTATTCCCACTAAAGAGTATGATGAGAACGGCCAGTACGGCAAGTATGTTGTAACCAAATATGAGCTTGGCGGAAAAGTGACCAAAGTGACCGGTGACGATATTGACCGCGCCGATGATGACGCTCAGAAAAATAGAAAGCATGATGTTGTCGCTAACGGAGTTGACACGGTTCGAAACGGTGAATGCGATTACCGCAAATACATATGGGACAGTACACAAATTAACAGCGGCGGCTTGTTCACAAATACCGCCGATAATCCCACAATGGAGTATATTAAGTGGATTTTAGGTGAAAATGTCATCACATTGTCTGAGTGGATTAACCTGTATGATGGGGCGCCAGTCTCAATGTGGATTATTGATGATACCGAAGACAATAACGACCAGTGGATTTACTGGGGCGAGGCGCTTTTACCCGGTGAGCAAACTTCAGATTTTCTCAGGGCCGTTGAATTGATCAAACAGCCGGGCGGCGACTTCTACTATGCGGTTCATACCGAAATGCAAGCGGTTTCAATTGATGAATTGCGTGGCGGTGACCTTGATTGGCCGGAAGATATCGTAGAAAGCTATACCAGAATGCGCGTTGACAGCGTGACGGTTTATAACAGTAATGAGGAAATTATTGCCAATGGTTCTGCGATTTTTATACCGAAATCCGATACAGCGCAGGAGCATGCTTTTACCGCTGTTGTGGAAGGCGAAAACCTTAAAAAAGGAACTGTAACCTGGACGATTGAAGATATAACCGGCGAAGGTATTACGATTGACAAAGCTGGCAAACTGAAAATTCCGCCCGGCTACAAAGGCAGAATCACTGTACGCGCCACATCAGATGATGACACGAAGGTATATTCGGAGTTTACCGTTATCATCGGAGAAGCTGACGATTTTAGCTTGACGGCTAAACAAGGTGACGGCAACAATATTGAATTAACTTGGGATGACTCAAGCTTACCGGAAAACGATGATGGCTATGGATATATCATCTATCAATCCTCGGACGATGGTGAAACCTGGGAAACCCGCGGGGCAAATTACGGTAAGCCGGTTAAAGTGCTTAATGTGTACCCGAATGTTGGTGACCAGCTGAAAGCATGGATGGAAGGCCCTGCGGGCCGTGGCGTGATTTCGGTTGACAAGGTTACGCTTCCAACTTTTAATGTCAATCCAAATACATACCTGAAAGATGCGCAGGGGAACTATCGGTATGATGTTGTTATGTTTGGTTCATGGGACGGCAATAATGGTTTAGACATATCTGTTGCCGGTGTGTCCGCAACGGAGGCTTTTCTCAGCAGCGGCAGGGGCGTATTATTTGGCCATGATACTTTTGCTAACCTCTATAGCTTTAATCATCCTAATTTTAATAAGCTTGCAAAATATGTAAACATAAGCCTTCCGGTATCAAAGCATTCCAATCTGTCTACACCGGCCGGTGCGATAAATTGTCTTGGAAGCTATAAAGTTCAAGTTATAAATGACGGGTTTTTACTGCAATATCCATGGCCGATTGCGATGAACAGCATATTAACTATACCGTTTTCTCATGCGCTTGGGGAAATTGCGAATGGAACGGTTTGGATGAAGTATGCTAAAGTAAATGGTTTGTATGGAGTGCAGAATGATTCCGGAACAAGGGCTTTGTGGGGTGTAGGGCCTGATGAATCATATCAGAATAAGGGCACTAACAATCATTATTTAACAACATATAACAATGCGGCCATGATCCAAACGGGACATTCAAACGGAGCGGCAACCGTAGATGAACAACATGTGATCGCAAATACACTGATGTATCTGGCGCAGTTTACCAACGCAATCGGTGCGGATGATTTTTCGGGCCGGGATATGGCACCACCAAATATACCCGCAGCCGCATACACTGGTGAAAACACCGTCAGCATCTCATCATTCGACAACGGAACTAAATATTTGTACTATGTTAAAGCGGTTGATCAGACAGATCCGGCAAAGGTGTATATATCAAATATTGTAACTCAAACAAGTACAACAGGGCTGAAAGGCTTTTATATTTCGGAGGATACCAGCCCGAATGGTTCCCCGGCAATTTTACGCAGCCAGAGTACAGGCGAAATTATAACAGAACCGACACTGTTGGCCGCCGATAACGAGGTTGTGACTTATACGGTTCAGAATAATAATAAATACATTCACATTATTGCGGTTGACTATGCCGGAAACCTGAGTCCGGTGAGGACGATTGGGGAATATACTCCGCCGGAAGTAACTGGGTTTACCGTGTCTGTCAGTGGTGATGTTGCGCAATCAGCGAAAGGCGAAAATTTCACGCTTAACCTTAATCAGGATGAATCGGCGCGCGCAATTATCCTGACCGGCAATGTCGCAGGTACCAACCTGACAAATTTCCCCAACGGATTTACCTCTTGGACAAAGAGCGGCACGCAGTCGGCATGGGGGGCGGCTAACGGCAATGGAACAACATATGAAATCAATGTTCCGGCAAATGTTGTGGGGACTATTATTGTGACGGCAAAGGCGAAGGACGATACGAGCAAGACGATTACAGTGACGATCAATGTGACATTCGAGGGCAGCGGAACTGATGAGGACCCGTGGTTGATTAAGACGCCGGTTGATTTGGCGCAGCTGGCGGCGGTAGTGAATAATAATACGCCGCTGTTTGCAAATGCCGGGAGATATTATAAGCAGGAGAATAGTTTCAGCCTTTCAGGTTATAGTAATTGGACACCAATTGGCAATAACACAAACCAATTCAAAGGCAATTATGATGGTGACAGTAAGTCGATTGCGGGATTGGTTATAAACAATACGGCTGCTAATTATATGGGGCTGTTTGGCCGCACAGCATCAGGTTCGTCAGTAAAAAACTTGAATCTTCAAAATGTAAATATAAAAGGCAGCCGGCCGGTTGGCGGGATGTCGGGACATAATGATGGTACTATAAAAAATTGCGGTGTGTCGGGTACAGTGTCCGGCGCCAGTGAAGTCGGCGGATTGGTGGGGACTAACGGCGGGACCACGGCAAATTGCTACTCAACATGTACTGTTTCCGGTACTGGCACCAGCACTACTGGAGGTGACAGTAATTTTGGCAATAATATCGGCGGTCTTGTGGGATACAACCCCGGCACGCTAACAACTTCTTACGCCACAGGGAATGTGTCAGGGAAAGCTTCGTGCACCGGCGGCGTGGTGGGATGTAACTATGGCAGCATGTCAAATTGTTATGCCACCGGTAATGTATCTTCAACTAACTCAAGTACCGGAGGTGTAGTGGGATGGGGTGGGATATCCGGCTATCCCGCAGGTACCATGACAAATTGTTATGCCACCGGGACAGTATCAGGACCTGATTGTGTCGGCGGCGTAGTTGGCGGATTTAATCTCAGCAGTTCTTACGCAAAAAATTGTGTCGCGCTTAATGCCAGTGTTAATAGGACTTCCGGATCGTCCGCGAACTTTGGCCGTGTTATAGGATATGTACCAAGCGGTACTTTTTCCGGCAACTATGCTCTTAGCACAATGAGTTGTACGGTGGTGGGAACTAAAGGTACCGGCACAAAAGACGGAGCGGACGTTACCGCCGCCACCGCTAAAACCGTGTCTTTTTGGCAAACGAATATGTCATGGAATACAACAAGTGTGTGGGACGTCGCCGCCGGCAGATTGCCCATACTGAGAAACGTGGGCGGAACTCAAACAGGGTGAGCTACTACTTATATTCCTTCACTTTATAAAAAAAGTGTTTTAGATTGCGTTATACATTTAATACATTTATTATATGAGATATTTAAATATTTTGAATATTTTCTATGAATTTAATGAATTTAATTAAAAATGTATTGACATCTATCTATTTCCATGTATAATTACTATTAACATAATTTGTTCAGATCTGGATAATTTCTCAACAAAATCTTTTACTCCTGTACCTATGGTTATTGCTTGTGTTTGATAAAAACATTCTTGTAAACCCGGACACTAAAGGGCACCTCTGAAAACTGCTTGCCGCACCAGCGCGATGCAGGATTTATAAAGCCAATTCTCATAAATTGGCTTGGTGCTTTTGCAAAAAAATTCGAGGCAATACTTTTTGTATTAACAAGGATTTTTTTGAAAAATGGCCAATGAAGATCGTCGTGATGTTGCGGCAATGAGTTTTCGGAGGTGCCCTAAAGATTGATTGTGGAAATTCTAAAAATTATGGGGGATTAAATTAGAACTGATAAACAACAAATAACTGCGAACCTGATTACTACTTGAAGGCGGTTCATCTGTGTTCATCTGTTCTGTATGATGAATATGACATCCTCAAACAAAGTGCGCAATTTGTTTGAGTGAGTCATTTCGCTCAAAACATAAAAATAATTTTAAATTTAAGGAGAAAATCAACAATGAAAAGGACAAACAAAATTACTGCTATTATACTTTCTGCAATAATCATGGTATCAGTTACCATGATTGGGGTTCTTTCTGCTAACGCGGGTGCCAAAATTGATAGTGCGGTCTCATGGGCAGTGAGTATCGCGAATAACAATACATACGGATATAGTCAAAGTAACCGCTGGGGGCCTGACTACGATTGTTCCTCATTTGTTATTTCAGCTTTTCAACAAGCGGGAGTTCCTGTTAAAACCAACGGCGCAAGTTACACCGGAGATATGTACAGTGTATTTATTAGCACTGGGTTTTCAAATGTAACTTCTCAAATCACTTTGAGCAGTGGAAGCGGTCTCCAAAAGGGTGACGTATTATTAAAGCCTGATGGACATACGGCGCTTGTCTCTGCTGTTTCCGGAAGCAGTGTAACAATCGTTCACGCAAGTCAGGACACCGATGGGAAGACAGGTGACTCAAAAGGCAACGAAATACTCACAAGAACATATTACAATCACCCATGGACTTATGTTTTACGCTATAACGAGTCTTCAGCCACCACTGCCCCCGCTACTTCATATTACCCCAAATACACTGGCTCTTCCACTTCACTTGTTGACGCACTGAACGCGGTTGGCGCAGACTCTTCATACGCGAACAGAGAAAAAATAGCGGCGAAAAACGGAATCAGCGGGTATACAGGCACAGCAACACAAAATACACAATTGCTTAATCTGTTAAAAGCCGGAACGCTTAAAAAGCCTTAAGGGTCAATTATGTTATTACTATTATTTATCAGAGGGAACGTTTTATTTGTCGTTCCCTCTGATTTTTTATATATGTGATCATGTTACCGTCAAAATTCATCGCGTATATTCTGGAACAAGCTTTTGGATTTCAGCCAATGGAAAATCCTTCGGACAATCGGGGTAACGGTCGCGATTAATCTTGAATTCCGCGTGGTACACGTTGTCAACGCTAAAATATTTTGTGCTCCGGTTGAAATAATCATAATTGATGTCATCGGAGACATCGGCCCACGTTGTGTCTACGCAATAATACTCTCCGTCTATTTTCACGATATTCCATGCGTGCCCTGTATTATCGGCACCTTCTCCCTCCACAAAATAACACTCAATACCCACCGCCCGGCACATCAGTAAAAATCCCATGGAATAGTGGTGGCATATCCCTTTGCCGGAAACAAACACATTGTATGTGTCGCTCATGCTGTAGAGGGGCATGTCGTAGGTTATTTTATTGACGATATAATTGAATATGGCAAATTCTTTCTGCAATTCAGTCATGCCGGGTGTGATGATATCGTTCAATGCTGCCCGCATAGCGTTGCAGCCTTCTATATTTTGGGCGTAATTCTCTTGTATTTGGCTGCGTGTTCCTTGCTCAACTTCTTCCGTCATGTTCCCAAGCGCAGCAAGACAATTATCAATAATAATTTCCAAGTTCTTTTCCAGCGGGCTGTAGTCCAGAATCGGTGTAGCAAATGTATTAGGCACATCTCTGAGATGGACAAGGTCTTTAGCGGGAGATATATCAGTGATATAATTTAACCCTATGTCCAGATACTGTAGTTGCGTAAAATTTTGTACAACGGATATGTCTGTAATCATATTGCGTTTGAGGTTTAATTGTTCCAAACGTGTAAGCGCTTTTAAAATGGAGATATCGGAAATATAATTTTCTTCTAATTGCAGAGTAACTATATTAGTCAAACCGGCGAGTTTTGAAACATCTTTAATGTTGTTCTTGTTCAAATCTAAGTCACGTAAGGAAGTGAAAAATTCAATTCCGGACAAGTCGGTGATATCCGCACAGGAAAAATCGGCGGTTTCGATCCAATCTACATCCTCCATAAGAATATCACCTGAAGGCTTATCTATCAATTTACGGACACATTTTTCAAAATTCGGGTCTTGAAAAGGCTTTGTTGACGGTGGATAATCCACTCCTTCATAACAATTTTCCCCTAATAACGTTCCTTCTGTTCCGTCAATCTTAAACTTTGCTACATACTTTTGTATCCAAGTAGCGCATTTTACGTTAATTCCATTACCGGGATCATAAGAATCCAGTTTAGGCGGATTCGTGACCGGTGTTGCCACTCGAAAGTTTGCCAGTTTTTGCTGCATTGTATCCATTGTAAGAATCTTTGCAACATGTTTTTGCACCCTTGTAGCATCTTTCACTGTGATTTTGCCGTCTGAATCAGCATCGCCGTAAATGCCGGTCAAACTGTCCCCACCAATCTGCCCCGATGCTTGTACGCCCGGAATAGCTATAGAAAACATGCTGAAAACCATAACCAATACAAGCGCTAAACTAAATTGGGGAAACCCAAAACCCAGAAATCTTACAGATTCTTTTTCTTGTTTTTTATTTCTCTTAAAGATTGATAAGATACTAACATCTTTTCGTTTACTGTTAATGATAAACACTCCTTTATAAAAAAATAATTTAATTGCTTATGGAAATTGCTAATTCTTAAGTATAATTATAGTTTATTTCAATCATTTTCTCAATATATTTTTAAAAATAGAGAATGCTGCCTGATTAAACGGCAGCATTCTGCTATGGTTAATATTTTAATAAACATGTGACCACGTTACTGTGTGCTCAGTTCCAGTACTTCTTCTTCAGATAAACCCGTTGCCTTGATGACTTTCACAATATCCTCACCCATTTGCAGGAGATTTTTAGCCACCATTTTGATACCTTTTTCTTCTCCTATTTTCTCTCCTATTTTCTCTCCTATTTTTTCTCCTATTTTCTCTCCTCTTTTTTCTCCTTTTTCTTCGGCAATACGCCTGGTTTCTTGTACATCATAGTTTCGTGTCCAAGCGAACATATCATGATACCTCCTTTGGTAAATAATCTTGGTTATAACTATAAATTATGCTATATTTCGCCAAAATTATTCAGCAATTTTTTTGTCGAAAAAACCTTTAATAATTCATACGAAAATTCTTGAACTAAATAAAATTTCATGATATAATAAACGCAATCATCGATGGTAATAAACAGTAAATGAGGAATTTATATGAAAAAACGTATTGTCAGTATAATTGCACTTCTCTGCCTTTTTGCAACAACTCTTGTAAGCATTGCAATTACAGCATCCGCAACTTATGCTTTCCCAAGTTTAAGTTCAACTAAATACTGTGAATTCAAAGCAGCAGCAAACATCCCTGTTTATAGTGATAGTGCTTGTAGTACTCGTGGTACAAGCAGTCCTGCACAATCATACAATGCAGAAGTATATAATGATGACACTTGCCAAATAATCAAAATAACATCATCATACATTGAACTTAAATATCCAACAACATCTGGTTTGAAAACAGGGTATATCAAGAGAAATGCTTTGATTAGTGTTTCTGAACCAACGGACATGCTTTCTTCATCAAAAGCAAGCGTAGATGTTTTCGACAAAGTTGGTGGTAGTTCTTCTTATGGCAAAACTGCTGTTAATGACGTGGTTTATAATTTAGGCGTATCTGGAAGTTATACAGCAATTATGTACACGGCTACATCCGGAAACAGAGCCTTTAAATTCGGTTATGTGCTTACTAGTAATTATACACAGATGAAAGGTAGTACCTCATCCACTGGATTACTGTTTCCTTTAAAAGGAACAATAACAACAACAACAGTTAGCTCCAGTACAAATGGATTTCTTTGCGATTATTACACAGGCGGAAGCCAGCCGGTATATGCTCCTGCAGATGGAACTGCTGTGTTTAAGCAAGCTAATAACAACGGAACACTAACTTCATATGGTAATTGGATTGAGTTCACATCCGCAGATTATAATATTAAGCTTGCCCATTTAAATAGTTTCAATGGTGTGACTTTACAGATTCCATCAACCAAGACTGCACAAAAATCCGCTGATAGTGCTACTACTCATATTATTCTTGCGACAAAAACGGTTAAACGAGGTGATTTACTGGGACATAGTGGTACTACTGGTAATTCTAGTGGACATCATTTACATTTAGAGGTTAAGAAGAATGGAACTCCAGTAAATCCAAAAACAACATTTACAGAGTGGTAATATCTTTAATATGTGTATTTAGAGATTATTATCTAAAATAGTTGAAATGGCTTTTTATCAACCTTTTCACTTTTGCTTATGCAAAACTCTTTACTTAAAAGTTGGTAAGAGAAATGCGGTGAGCGTCAGGCACGTTAGATAAACAGAAAAACCGGGGAGCAGCAACTATAGCCGCTCCCCTTTTTCATCACATTTTAACGACCGCTGTAAGCTGTTTCAAAACGTCTGAAACACTGTTCCAAAGCTTCTCATAGGCACCTACCTTAAAACAATCCTGACAGTAGCGGTACGAGGGTAATCCCCAAAAGAATGACCCCGCCTCCTGCCATCAATTGTTTTACACCTTGTGATTTTGCCGCTGGATTGTCCGAGCCGTATCCTTCAAGCAGGTTTATCACGCCCCACACGGCAAGTCCCGCACCCAGCGCAA
>JGI20171J29575_12612089_pt1 | contig 11509 bp, 9 predicted proteins | sample TergutNc150P4_FD_29575 | JGI IMG/M metagenome (IMG submission 29575)
GTCTATCATTTTATTTAATCTGGCAATCTCTTCCCTTAACTTTATTTCGTGCTCTTCCAAAAGCCTTATTAGATTATGCTTGTCTTCTAAGCCAAACAAAAAAGCATAGCCAAGGGTTCGAGGGTCGTCATTAAATCCAGTTAAATGTTTTATAATTTCCCTATTCAAGGCTCCCCTGCCCTTGTCTGTTATGCTATAGACTTTTGCCGGCGGGTACTTTGCTTTTTGTACCATTTTGCCTTCTATGCAGCTATGATTTTCGAGATAATTTAGGCGATTATATATGGTAGAAGAGCTTATCATAGCCCATCTTTCCAATTCCCTATCTTTTATCTTAGAGATAATATCATAACCACTTGAAGCCTCCTCCAATATAAACCCTAGTAATACCAAATCGTAACGATTCATAGGCTAGTAATGTAGTAAATTTTACGCAAGTCTAGTTTCTTTTTTACGCATTTTTAAACTGCTACGTAATTTCTTAAAAATGCTATTAAATATATTTACATTTGGCTGAACGAATCTTGCCTCGTCCGATAAATCTGGATGTTCATCGTCAATATATGGCTCAAAGCCTGAATCTTGCAGAGCTTTGAGTTGAGCATGTAATTCCTTATCTCTAGGAAAAGCCTTAGCTGCCTGCTTTGCAGTCATAACATACACTTTATTTTCCATAATGCCATCTCCTTTCTTTTCTACTTGCAAGCCTAACAGAAATCAAACGCCTTTTCAAAAATCTACGATATGTGAAACATACAGATAAAATTTTCCCATCAACATTGCCTATCGCTATATAGCGTTTTTCTCCATAATGGAACCGCCTATCTTCAAATATGACTCTTGCTTTATCCAAAAATACTTCAATACCCTCAGGTAAAAGCAATCCATTATGCTTTCTAATATTCTCAGTATTCTTGGCTTCATCCCATTCATATCTGCAAAATCTCTCTAATATGTAATATAATAAATTTTCACAGGCTAACACCTGAAATCTCTAAACATAAAACACCTCTCTATAAAATATACAAAAACCCTCCCCACCGGGGGAGGGTTTTATTTATAGTTCACTCATTAATTACCGCAATTAAGTTTTGACTCGGAATTTACAACCATTGTAAATGGCGGGTTAGGTATATTACCTAATAACTCACAGTAACCATTGCAAGCATTATTTTCATAGTCAGTTCCATTTATCGTTACGCTACATTTTTTTCCACTACTATTGCCACATTTCAACTTATTTCCCCAAGTAGAACACCCATGACCAGTCACATTATAAGTTCCCGGTGCAATATCAGTAGCATTCTGCGGAATGACAAGGTCAGTGGTTCCACCACCGCCAGCAGAGGAGCTACTTTGGGTGTTGCCGCCTGCGCTGGAACTGCTTGCTGCTACAACACTAAAGGTGCCGCAAGTTGCGGCTGGGTTAAGGGTTACTTGGGCAGTTCCGCATGTAACGCTGGTCAAAGTAATGGTTCTTGGGTTAGGACTACCAGCATTACCGAACTTGGCGGTTCCATTAGCATTATTCCATCCAGGTACAGTACCAGTAGGATTGGTGACACTAAATGAAGCTGTTCCAGCTGTTCCACTGCTGCAAACGATAGTTGGTCTAGGAACATCTTCATTCACAGCATAAGTCTTGTCTGCTTTAAAGTTATTTACATTGCACGTTGCGGTAACGCTGTTACTGCTGGCGCCACCTGCGGAGCTGCTGCTGTTGCCGCCTGCACTAGAGCTGCTGGCTACACTACTGCTACTTGCTGCGCTGCTGCTGCTTGCCTTGCTAGAAGAACTGCTGCCATTAGCACATTCTCCTACATAGCATATTGTCAAAGACCCTTTACAGTCAGCTTTCTCTCCTAAGCATGTTGCTCCGCTAATTATCTCTACTTGAATATCTTTGTCATTATAAGTTCCTATTTTTGGAACCATCCATGAAAAAGGCTGCCCTTTAGAAGTCCATCCAATATTGTCTCCTTTTATAGTAGCAACCACATCACCAGTTGCTTTTGTTTTGCATTTTACAACAGGACGGCTATCACCATCGGGAATAGATGCTGAGTTCTTTCTTATTTCTATTGGGGAAACAAGTACTTCGCAGGTAAGGGTATATAGAGATTCGCCAGAACTGCTTGAGGCAATGCTGCTGGAACTGTTTAGTGAACCTCCAGAATTAGAGGATGTTGTACTGGAGCTGCTTTCTATGTTTGAGCCACCATTTCCGCTTGAACTGCTTACTTCTGCGGTGGAGGAAGAAGATTCTTCTATGGATGAGCTTGATGGATATTCGAAATAGGGTATTTTGTTGATTATTAAATCTTGGCTAGAATTGTTTATTCTCACTTCTAGGTCTTCTATATCTACTTCACCGCTGCCACAAGCAATGATAATGGCAAGAGTTGCCGATATCGCTAAGATATGCGGCATTAGATTGATAAATTTAAATTTCTTAAACATACGAACCTCACCAGAATGCAAAAATTTACACTCTCTAATAATAAATATATACTCTTTTTACAAAAAAATTACATTTCTAATTAAAAAATTTACTTTGTACGCTTAAAAAAGCGCGTTTTTTGTCATTTTACACAAAGGCTATTCCGAGGAAACCTCCTCTCAGGGGGGTTAATTACTACGGACAATTCGTAGGACGTGAGGTTGCAGCCTTATAACCAACTTCTGTAATTGTTTTAGACTCACTAGTCTCCGTCTTATTAGAGCCCAACCAATCACTAGCAGACCTTTGAAGATAATAACCACCATCTTTCTTTTCAGGTAAACCAGAATCTTTCCAACCAGTCATTTGTACTCCGTTAACACGGTAAGAACCACCGTTAATAAAAGTTAATTCCGCTATAAATATACACGCTGCTTCCGCATAAGGACCCTGTCTACTAAAATTAGCATCCGAATTATCAACATTTTCATCTACTTTACCTTGGCCTGGTACGTATATTTTGCCGTAATCACTTGAATTTTTTATTGCATCAGGACAGAAAGTGGTATAGTTAAATTGACAAGTTCCACTTGCACCAGCGGAGCTGCTGCTTGTGCCCGCTGCACTAGAACTGCTTGCTACGCTACTGCTGCTCGCTACGCTAGAGCTACTTGCTACGCTACTGCTGCTCGCTATGCTAGAAGAACTAGAACCGCCATTAGAATTATTAGAAGAACTGCTTGCCGTGCTAGAGGAACTGTTGTTGCCATTAGCGCATTCTCCTATGTAACATATTGTCAAAGACCCTTCGCAGTCAGCTTTCTCTCCCAAGCATACTGTTCCGCTAATTATCTCTACTTGAATATCTTTGTCATTATAAGTCCCTGTTTTTGGATTCAGCCATGAAAAAGGCCCCCCTTTAGAAGTCCATTTGATATTGTCTCCATTTACAGTAGCAACCGCATCGGTTGCTTTTGTTTTGCATTTTACAACAGGGCGGTTATCACCATCGGGAATAGCCGCCGAGGACTTTCTTATTTCTATTTGAGGAACACGTACCTCGCAGGTAAGAATATATAGAGATTCGCTTGAACTGCTTGAGACAGCATCAGAGCTGGAGCTACTTAGCGTACCTCCTGAATTAGAGGATGTTGTACTGGAATTGCTCTCTCCGTTTGAGCTGCCATCTCCGTTTGAGCCGCCCTCTTCGCTTGAACTGCTTGCTTCTGCAGTGGAAGAAGAAGATTCTTCAATGATGGACGAACTAGATGGATATTCGAAATAGGGTATTTTGCCAGTTATTAAATCTTCGCTAGATTTGTTTATTTTATCTTCTATGCCTGCTATATCTACTTCACCGCTGCCACAAGCGATGATAATGGCAAGAGCCGCCAATATCGCCAAGATATGGGGCAGAGGCATTGGATTAACAAATTTAAATTTCTTAAACATACAAACCTCGAATGCAAAAATTTACACTCTATAATTATAAATATATATTCTTTTTAAAAAAAAATTATGTTTCTAATTAAAAAACTCGCTTTGCAAGCTCAAAAAAAAGCGTTTTTCGCCATTTTTAGTGATTTTTGCGTAATTTTCTTCAATGGAATATATTTGGCTGCGGCCAAACACAAAATCAAAAGTCTTCATTTTAATCCTAATTTTTGGCTCAACAAAAATCCTTCTCGCTTTCATTTCGCTCCAGGGATTTGGCTCGCCATCTTTTGCAAAACCACCTGTAAAAAATATGCCACTCCCCTGCCACTGCAAAGAAATCCCGGCAAATACAAGTCCGTATAAATGCGATGAATTATCTGGGGTTTGCCACTCCTGCGCATAGCTTCCCATTTCCATAGCAAAACGATAGCGGTTTCCCAAAGCAGGGTCAGGCTCAAAAAAATCAAGCCCGTAAAGCTCGCTCGGCAAAATAAATCTTCCGCTTTTAGTCCTGCGGAAATTCGCGCCAAATTCCGTTCCGCCACTTATAGATACATAGTCGTTAAGCGGCCTCGTAATTGAAAGAATACCTTGGCTAGAAATGTAAAGCGGGGCTTCTTGGTCAAAGGCATACACAGAAACAGCCTTAAAACCACCCATTAGCTGCGCCATAAAACCCTCGCTTGCAAACCATCTGTTGTATCCATCGCTTTGCCAAAGCCATTTAGCATAAGGAAACAGAGAACTAACCGCCACAGACTGGTAAATAATGGCTACTGGCTCCGGTTCATCATCATCGTCATAATCGAAAATGTCATAAATAGGAAAGCCAGAAGCACCGCTTGTTATGTCTCTGCGTTCAATTTCAACAGCAATCTGCAAACGTTCTTTTTCAATGCCAAGGGCTATTCCGCCTCCACGTTCTTTTAGCAATCTGGCTCTTTCATAAATGCGCTTTTGAAAAAAGGAAGTGGGTTCGTATTCATAAAATTTTGTCTTTACAAAAAAATCTCCGTTTTCCATAAAAAAATGCTCAAAACGCAAATCTGGCTCCAGACCTTTGGCTCCCTGGCCATAAAAAGCCATTAAATTCAAATTATAGCTAAACTGGTTCACAAAACGAAAATTGGTATTCGCTGCAATGTTTGCACCAAAAAGCGTTCCGCCAAAACCAATAAGGGCAAGCGATAGCTGCGGGTTGCTCTCCGAATTTATCTGCAAAAAAGAACCCGTATCCAAAACCAGATTCACTTCTCTATAAGAGCCGTCTTTTTGCAAATTTTCCAAAAAATTGCGAACCGCAAGAATGCCTGTATCGCTTGGGTTCCAAAAACTCTTTAAATGCCCCTGAATTTCGGCAGGAACGCTATCAAAAACGGGGTGATAGAGAAAGCGAGGCGGTGGAGATGGCCCATATATCGGGGCTTGGAGCTCAGAGTTAATAGTTACTTGAGCTAGGCGGGAGCGACGGGATTGGACGGCTTGGATGCCGGCTTCAAAGAGGGAATCTGGGTTTGGCTTTGAGTGGGGGCGCAAGATTATCAATGCGGAATCTTCACGCCATAGTTTTTGCTGGTAACGCTCTGCTGCCGTGCCATTTGTATCTCGCAGAGCTATGGGAGTGGATAGAATTCTAATAGGTGTCTCCTCTCCGCAAGCCGCTGAAGGAAAGGGATAATTCTCTGTGCTGTCTATTTTGCGAAAGGGTATTTTAGAACCTATATCCGAACGCCAAAGACTTTCCTGAACTCTCAAATCAAAAAAAACTTGCCCGAAATACGGTTTGCTTTCGGCAATTTCAACTAAAAAAGGAGTGCCGTCTTCCTTGTGTTTTATTAGCCATTCTTTTTGCCATAAGGCGACTTTTTGAGGGTTTTCAACTTTTGGCAGGCTGTCCCAAGATTTAATTAAGTCCTTTACTTGCTCTGAACTCCAGCCCGCACTCCACAATGCTCCTGCTAAAGCACCCCATTCACTGCCAACAATGGTATCTATTTGTATTTGAAACCTCTCTATTTCGCTCAAAACTCCCAAATGATATTCAATTGAAGAATAGTCGCCACTCATATATATCACAGCAGCATTTGATTGAAACACCAAAACCGCAGCAAATAAAATAGTTCTTGTAATTTTGAGCATAATTAAAAGATACAAATTTCTGGTTCCAGCACAATGCCATGTTTTTCTCTGACTGCTTGAACTATTTTTTCCATAAGTGCCTTTACATCGCTGGCTTTTGCGCTTCCCCTATTGACAATAAAATTCGCATGAAGCTCAGAAACCTGAGCATCGCCTACCCTGCACCCTTTAAGCCCGCAAGAATCTATTAGATAGCCAGCGGATAAGCGACTATCGCCCAAGGGCAAATTACTCGTTGGGTTTTTAAACACGGAACCTGCGTTTGGATATTTCAAGGGCTGCTTTTCGCGCCTCCAGGCCAGAACCTCTTTTCTATTGGTATTGATAACTTCTTTTGGCACCTGAGAAAAATCAAATTCGGCAGAGAGAATAATTTCATCCAGCATTTTGAATATGCTGCTTCTATATGAAAATTTACATTCTTTATTTGTTCTTGTTATTATTTCACCATATATCGTTATTGAATCAACGCTTTCTACGCAATCGGACATCTGCTGCCCATGTGCTCCGGCATTCATAAAAATTGCGCCACCAATGGTTCCCGGAATGCCATCCAGTTTTTCTATTCCGCCCAGCCCTTGCTCTGCGGCATCTTGAATAAGAGAGTGCAAGGATTTTCCGGTTGTAAAATGTTTACCTATTTTTATCACCAAGCCGTCAAAACCATCATCACCAAAAAGGACATTGCTGCCATTGCCTAAAATAAAAAATTTCTCATTATTATTTCTGCAAAACAGAAATAATTCCTTAATATCATGAGTGGATTTAGGCTCGGCAAAAAATTTTGCCTTGCCTCCAATCCTAAATGTATTATATTTCTTCAATGAAACGTTTCGTGAAATCAACGCAAACCTCCGCTCTAAAAGCAAAAACCACAATTTAGAAATTTCTATATTACCCCCATGCCTAAAATAAATGTCTCAGAAATATGGAAGCAAATTCAGGCCCCGGGTTTTAACCCTCAGCGCAATGCAGAGCTTGTGGAACAAGTAAAACAAGCAGCAGTTAATTCCACCGAACCTGCTGTTGTAAGTTTTGGCACAAGCGGGTGGCGTGGCGAAATAGGTTCTGAATTTACGCTTAAAAATATTCAAGTTGTGGCAAAAGCAATTTTGCAAATTTACAGGGAAGCAGATGCAAAGACTTACGAAGCCCTTGGCATAAGTTCTTTTGAAGAATTGCAAACAAAAGGCTTGATAGTCGGGCACGATAATCGCCTGCTCGGCAAGGAATTTTGCGAGGTGGTGGCAGACCAGTTTATAAAAGCTGGCATAAAGGTTTATTATGGCGGAGAAATGCCAACGCCGGAATTCAGCACGGCAATAGAGCTTTTGGGTGCGGCTTGCTCAGTGAATATGACACCTTCCCATAATCCAAATCATTACAATGGGATAAAATTCAACCCAGCAGATGGAGGTCCGGCAGGTCCAGAAATCACGGATAAAATCACAGCTAATTCAAACCAAATAATGAAAACCCATGTTTGGGAAGAAATGGGCAGCATAAACTGGGAAATAATAGACCCGATAAAAATCTACAAATCCTTCTCAGAAAAACAAGGAACCATAAAATACGGCAGAATTTCGTCTTTGCTCTCAAAAGAAAGCATAGACCTGGTGTGCGACCATGTTCACGGCTCAACAAGGGGCAGACCAGCTGCGCTTTTGAACAGCCCCGGGTGCTTAACCAGCCTCAGAACCGAAACAGATCCCCTATTTGGCGGCATTGCCCCAGAACCATCTTCTAAAAACTTAGCAGGTGTAAAGCATATTTTAGATGAGAGCAAAAGCCGCTTTCGCTTAGGTGCAATTTTCGACCCAGACGGCGACCGCATTCGCTTTTACGATGGCACAAGGGAAATAGATATGAACAGTTTTGGCGCAATAGCCATTCATTATATGGTAACTTGGCGCAAAGAAGAAGGAGTTTTGGCAAAATCTGTTGCAACATCTAATTTTGCAAACATCATCGCAACAAAATTAGGCATCCCAATTATGGAAACCCCAGTTGGCTTTAAAAATTTCCGCCCTTGGTTAAAAAGAAATGCAAATCCTAAAGCCTTAATAGCCTTTGAGGAATCCGATGGCATAACAGGCTTAAACAACACCTTGGAAAAAGATGCTGGCTTTGGACTTTTGCTGGCACTGGAAATTATGGCCGTAACTGGCAAAAACTTAGGTGAATACCTAGACCTTCTATACGCAGAATATGGCCGCCTTTACCCTCAACGTTCCGGCTTTGAAGTGGATAAATCCTTGGTTGGCGCTCCCCTGCTCGCTAAAGTTCATAAAATCGCAGAATCCACTCAACCAGGCACACAAATTTCCATTGGCAGCAGAAGCAAAGTTGTCAAGGAGTTGATAACTATAGATGGCGTTAAAATAATATTTACAGACGATTCTTGGATGCTAATTCGCCCAAGCGGAACAGAACCAAAAGTTCGCATTTATGCCGAGTGCCGAGCCCTAGAAGAGAAAGAAGATATGTTTGAAACCGCCAAAAAACTATTTTTCAGTTGAAGATAGCGTTTTTACTATATTCTACTCATGCCTAATTCCAACCTCCTCATTCAAGATCGCTTTGCAAATTGGTATATATCATTAATTTGCAAAAACAAATTCAAAGCATTAGCCTTTTATATTTGTTTTGCGCTTATTTGCTTATTTCCCATAATTATTTATCCCGGTTTGAAATTGGATGCAGATTTATCCAAGCTGTTGCCAGATTCAACGCCTAGCGTTATTGCGCTAAAAGAATCTTATACCCGCTTTGGCAGCACAGACCGTTTTATGATAGCCATTCAAAGCGAAAATGTGGAGCTTGTGGAGCAGCTTCAATACGAAATAAAGGAATACATCCAGAAAAAATGGGTAGGAGATTATGTTTCCATTCAAATAGACAACGATAATAAATTTTTCAAAGACAACGCTTTACTCTACCTGCCTGTTGAGCATTTGGAACGCATTAGAGATAATCTAGATGATGTGCAACTGGAAATAGGCAGAAAAAATTTGCCCTTTGTGGTTGATTTGGTGCAAACCGAGCCAAAGAAAAAGCGTATATGGTTCGATGCAAATATTCCGCAGGAACTAGGCCTCCCAGACGAAGCTGCCGGTGCATTTGACTCGTTTTTCAAATCTGATAAAAACGATACTGTAGAAAATCAGGGTCCTCCAGCCTGGGATCCAAAGGCTCCTGTTCCAGAGCATTTAAAAACAAAATTCATAGGTTGCCCAAAACCCGATAGTACTGGTAAAATCCTCTTTAACGGAACTGTGCAGGCAAAACTAACCCTGCCATCCACAGATTACGCTTTTGTTGGTCACATACTAGCTCGCTCCGATACGCTTTTGCAATATTTTTCAAAAAAATATCACGACATGCCTGTACGCTTTTCTGTTGAAGGAACATACGAAGGCTTAAAAGAAGTAGAAGATTTGCAAAACGATTCCATTACATCTTTTGCCATAAGCCTAGTTTTAATAATAGCCATAACAATTTGGTTTTTCAGAAGCATAAAAGGACCCTTCCTCGTTATAGCAACAGTGCTTTACGCCTGCCTTCCAATGCTCGCTTTTACCGCAATTTTTTATGGAACCTTAAATCCCTTCACCGTTTTTGTAGCCACCATAATTTTAGGTATAGGCATAGATTATTCCATACACATGCTTGGCACAACGCAAAAATTTCTTGAAAATTCCAGCTTGGAAGAAGCTTTGAAACATGCTCAAAAAGAAATGTTTAAACCATTCATATTAGCCAGCGGAACAACAATCGCTGCCTTTTTAACGCTTTTGGCTGCGCATTTCCGCGGTTTTTACGAGTTTGGAGTTGTGGCATCTTTTGGCGTGTTGTTCAGCATGATAACTTCTTTTTTGATTCTTCCTGTGTTTGCAATTTGTTCTGGGGGCATTCCCCATGCACCGAGAAACAGCTTTTTGCCAGCCGCCTGGGACGAATCCAGAATTTTCAAATTCTTTAAACATTGCACTATAGCAACTACTATTTTAATCGTAATTTTACTGTTCTTTGCACCTTATGCAGAATTTGAGCATAATCTCAATAATTTGCGCAGAGATTCAACTAAGCAAACTGCAGAACACGGCATTTCAGCTGGAGTAACCATTTCAAGCGGCCGCAAATCTTCTGTGCCTGCCGCAGTAATGGGTTCCAAGCCAGAGCAACTGGATAAACTCTACGATACTCTGATGATTCGCCTGCACAAGGAAAAAGAACCTACATTGCGCAGCTTTTTAACCCTTAAAACATTTGTGCCCCCTCAAGACGCACAAAAAGAGAGATTGGAAATTATAGAAGAAATTCGCGAACTCGCAGAAGCAAGAGTTTTTGACAAAGCCTCTGGCGAAGATTCTACCAATATAGCAGCACTGAGAAACCTGGTGCAAATTGAAAAAACCTTTGATGCCGAAGACATACCAGAATGGGCACTTGATTTGCTCAGGGAAAAAGACGGAAGTTATGGCAAAATAGGTTTTATTTACGGGCGTTATGAAAGCTGGAATGCACGTGCGGTTCATAAATTCCAGCAAGATTACAGCAACTGGAATTTTGATGGAGAAAAACTCAGAGTATTTTCTTCGCAGTTTATCCTCTCAGATGTTATAGATTCCGTTAAGGCAGATAGTTTTAATTTGGCAATTTTAATAACGGTTATAATATTCTTAACCCTTGTGATTAGCCTGAGAAAGCCCTCTCTCTTTGTATCTGGATTTTTATCTTTCGCCACAGGAATACTGCTCACCATTGGGCTTATGGGCTTTTTAACCCATTTCTTTGATTTTGGCAAAATAGGCATTTACAATGTTATTGTTATTCCAATGGTTTTGGGTCTTGGTATAGATTTTGCCGTTCACCTCATTATAAAATGGACAAATAGCAATGTAGGTATTCGCGAACTTTTAGATACCACAGGGCGCAATGTTATGGCAAGCGCAACCACAACAGCCGCAGGTTTTGTGGGAATGCTCTTCACCGCTCACAAGGGTTTAAAAAGCATTGGCGACCTCGCTTGCATGGGGATAATGGTTTTTCTCTTTACCAGCATAATATTTTCTGTATTCCTATGTGCTACTTTGCTCAAAAGGCAGCCTGCCACACAAGGGCAAAAAACGCCATAGATAAACGCCCACAGCATACGGTTGCGCCGCTTGCTTCGCTAGCGGCGGCGCGTAAAAGCGCTTAGTCCTGAACGCAACGAACACTGAACAGGCCGCCCTTAGCGCTGTAGTCGTAGTACACGCCCTCGCTGCTGTAGCCCATACCCCTGTCGTAGGCGTAGCCGCTACCGTACTCAGAGGCACTCCACCAGTAGCCGTTGCTGCCGACATAGTTGAAATGGCCATCCGAATAGCCGATGCCGCCCGGCAGGGCGGAAAAGCCATACGTGTCCTCGCACGAATAACTCTTGCCTGAACCAGTAGGACCGCAACTATTCCAGCCTTCTTTTGCCTTCAAATGCTTGCCAGCTGTTTC
>JGI20171J29575_12612088_pt1 | contig 11506 bp, 7 predicted proteins | sample TergutNc150P4_FD_29575 | JGI IMG/M metagenome (IMG submission 29575)
AAACAGCGTGGCGGGTTTGCCGGCCAGGGCGGGCGGTATTTCAACAGCCCTGCGCAGCCAGACAGAACCGCTCCCTTCCCAAGGCGCGAGCAGCGGCCGCTCTTCCCAGCCGCTGTCGTCAAAAGCGGGCAGATGCCAGCCGCCCGCGAGGCCGGGGTCCGTTTGATCAATAGAATCGAAGAAGCGGGCGGTTTCCGCCGCGTCCCGCGCCTGTACACGCGCGACGTACGCGTCGTCTGCGCACTGATCGGCGCTTGCCTGAAGATCGGCGAACTCGTTCAGCATGGCGCGGCCCATCCACGCGTGGATGGGCGTGCCGCCAATGGCCGTAAGCAAAAGGCCGACGGGCGTCTTATAGCGCGCGTAGAGCCGTTTGGCGAAAAAATACCCCACGGCGGAAAAATCCGCGAGGGAAGCCTGCGACGCGCCGGCCCAACGCCCGCCCGCGAGCTCCGCCCGCGGCGCGCGGAAATCCGTGCGCTGCGGCACGATAAACTGCCGGATGTTCGGGTTTTCGCGTGTGAATTCTTCAGGGTACATATGGCGCGCGCGCCCCATGGGAAGCTGCATGTTCGACTGCCCGGCCAGAACCCATACGTCGCCCACGTACACGTCGCGGAGCGTATGCTCGTTGACCGTGAGCGTGTACGGCCCGCCGGGCGCGAGATCGCGCAGCGTGACGTGCCAGCTGCCCGCGGCATCTGGCACGGCGCGGACCGTCTGGTTTACGAAGGTGACGGTGACAGGCTCGTCCGCGCGGCCCCACAGGCGGGCTGCCGAACCGCGCTGCAAGACCATGCCGTCGGAGAATAGGGGGGAGAGGTGTACGCTCATAGGGTGTGATCCTTTCTTTGGAGCAGGCGCGCCCTCCGGGCTACCCCATAAACTCAAGCCAACGCAGGTCCAGCGCGCATCCGGGCAAAAAAATCAGCGACACGGTTTGCTCGCCCGCAATCTTTTCCCCAAGCAAAAAGGAAGCCTGCGCGTATTGGTCCGCACGGGGCAGCCTTACCATGCGGCGGGTCTCCGTACCGCCGCCCGCAAACGAAAACTGGACGGAGTTCTCGGGCAGCGCGGAACGCCAGCAAAGGCGCACGCTCGACACGCCCCTGGCGCCAAAGTTCATGTGGTTAAACGTAAGCGTCACATTGCCGGCAATGCGCTCCACCGCGCCGTCCGGCTGGACGGCAAAGGAATCGCCGTAAAGGCCGTCGCAAGCGGCGGCCAAAAGCCGCTGAAAGGCCTTTTCCTGCCGCGCGAAGAGGAAACCCTTCAAGTGCACCTTCTGGCGGAAGACGAAGCAGAGGGTGGTGACGCCTTTGAGGCGGCGGGGAAGACGGTAGGCCGCCTGCTGGTAGGTATTCCATAGGGAGCCCTTGTCATAGCGCGCCGTCATAAGGCGCTTCCCGCCCGCGAGGGGCATGCCCTCCCATATCTCAAACAGGAACGGTTCCCTGTCCAGCGGGAACAGCGGAAGCGTGAGCTCGTCGGAGCCAAAATCCCCAAAGTCAAGGTTTTCAAAACCGACGTGGCTTTCACCGTCCCGTAGCGTGCAGATACCCCGCTCGTTGCCATTGGTGAGCGCCACATTGCTCGCGGTATACAGCCCGCCGCTCACAAAGCCATACGGATCCAGCAAGGGCTTGCCATAGCCCGCGAGGGTCAGCGGAAGCTGTGAAATAAACGCGAAATGCGCGCGCCCGTTCTTGGGCGAGCAGCGCACAATCACCTCGCCATCCCCCTTGGGGCAGACCGCGGCGCTTTGGCCGTCCGGCGCGACGGCCAGCGTGCCCAGCGGGCTTTCGATGCCGGCCGCGTCCGTCAGACGCCAGTACAGGTCGCGGTAGGTGGCGTTTGGCGGGAACACCTTGGCCGTCACGGCATAGCCGCTGGCCGTAAGCTCTATTTTGCGAATGGGGATGTCCTCCCGGTCAAGCGCGGCCGTTACGGCCGGCGTTTTGCCGGGCCGCGCGCGCGAAATCGCCAGGAGCTTGCCGCTAAAAAGCCGGCGGCTCTTTGCCGTATACTGTTCATAGTCTGTGGAATCCCCGTTGTCCAGCGCCAGCAGCGTGCCGTCCGCCACGGAAACGGCAACGCGGCAATTGGCGTTTTCCACGGGGTTTCCTTCCGCGTCCACGGTGGTGATGGCCGTAAATGTCAAGTCTCCGATGGTCTCGTGCGAAAGGCGCAAATCCGCGGCGTCGCCGAAGGAACGCCTGTTTGCTTCGGCGGCAATTCGACCCTGCTCGTCGTACGCCACCGCGCGCAGCGCGCCGGGCCGATAAGGCAGCCTAAAGTCCGCCACGAATCGTTTGCCAAGTTCCGCCGCGCCGACGCTTTCGCCATTGAAGAAGAGCTCTACCCTGGGCGCGTTGGAACACACCCGAACGTCAATGGGCTGCCCCGGGGAAAAGTCCCAATAGGGGAACAGGTGGATCATGGGCGTTTTTTCAAAATCCGTCCACGCGGCTTGGATCAGATAATACGAATCCTTGGGAAAGCCCGCGGTGTCCATGTGCCCCAGATAAGCGTTTTTCGTGTGATAGGGGGTAGGCTCGCCCAGATAATCCTGACCGGCCCAGAGAAATTGCCCCAGGGAAAACGGCGCTTCCGCGTCCAGACGGAGGCATTCCTCCACGCTTTTCGCGCCCCAGCTGGTGGCGCTGTTGCCGAGCGCCGAGCATTGCAGGTCGTCGTCCGCGAGCGTGGAGACTGAAAGCGGGAAATGGTACACGCCGCGGCTCTGCACGGTGGAGCAGGTTTCGCCGCCAAAGAGGATCCAGTCCGGATGGTCCCGGTGGTGCTCGGCGTAGAGGTTTTCCGCGTAGTTATAGCCGATGAGCTTAATGATGTCCGCGCACTTTTGGGTGTTTTCCCAAGGCATATAGTTGGAGCAAAGCGTGGCCGGGGCGTGGCCCTTTGGGTCGTACCGCCGCACGAGCGCCATGAGCCGGCGCAGGGTGTCCCCGCCATTCCGCGCGTCCGCGTGCGTGTCGTATATCTCATTGCCAACACTCCAGAGGATGACGGAGGGGTGGTTGCGATCCCGCAGGATCCACGACGCGGCGTCCCGCTCGACCCATTCGTCAAAAAAGCGGCTGTAGTCATACGGGTTTTTGGGCCTGTGCCATACGTCCGTAAGCTCGGACAGGACCAGGAAACCCATCTCGTCGGCGAGGTCCATAAAGATTTTTGCGGGAGGGTTGTGCGCGGTGCGAACGGCGTTCACGCCCATGGCGCGCAAAAGCGCAAGCTGCCGCCGGATGGCGTCCGGATGCACGGCCGCGCCCAGGCCGCCCAAATCGTGGTGCAGGCAAACGCCGCGGAGCTTTACATGCCGCCCGTTCAGGAAAAAGCCGCGGTCCGGGGTGAACTCAGCCGTGCGGAAGCCAAAGCGGGTATACTCGGTATCCGTCAGGGCGCCATCCACAAAAAGGTCGGACCGCAGGGTATACAGCCGTGGATTCTCAATGTCCCATGCCTCTATCCCGCCCTCCGCGTCCAGAAGCGTGTGGCGCAGGGTGAACGGCCTGCCGCCTGTTTCCGCCTCCGCGTCCACCTCGTACGTCCACCGGCCGTCCGCCTTGGCCGTTGTGATATAGATGCCGCCGGCCGCAAAATGGCAGGCGTTTTTGACCTTGAGAAACACGTCGCGATAGATGCCCGCGCCGGTATACCAGCGCTCGCAGGGTGATTGGTAGCGCACTTCAAGCAGCAGGGTATTCGGCTTTTCCCTGCTGATATAGTCCGTGAGCTCGTGCTCAAAGGCGGTATAGCCGTATTTCCACGCCCCGGCCCTTTGGCCGTTGACATACAGCGCGGAGTCCATATACACGCCGTCGAAGTGAAGGAAAAGCCGCTGGCCTTCCGCGAGAAAGCCCGCGTCCAATTCGCGCCGGTACCAGCCGGCGCCGCTTTCATACAGGCGGTTGGTATCGGCAATCAGCCAATCGTGCGGCAGCGCGACAGGCGCAAAATTTTCAGGCTCTCCCCTGGCGAACTGCCAGCCGTCGTTGCATCGCCGCATGACGCTTTCTCCTTTTATGGGTTCGGTTTTTACATTATAAACGCGTAGCGGGGGAAAATACAAGCCTGGCGCGGCGGTTTGCGCGCAATATTTCCCCCGCATGAAGAAAACACAAAAAAACACAAAAATATACATTGACACCTTATGACGCGCTATGGTAATTTTTAATTAAATATACATTTGAATTGTAATCAGGTTCGCCAGAATCGACCCGCGCTGACCGCGGAAGTTTCGCCCGGCCGAAAGGCTTCCAAGCTTATGCAATCAAAAAGGGGTGTCGCGCTATGGATATCACGCCGGCCAGGGCCCCCAGGGCGAGGGCGCGGGAAACCATAACGTATTGGAAGCGGTATTGGACGCTGTACGCGCTTTTGGCGCTGCCCGTCGCCTTCTTTGTGATTTTTCGCTATATTCCCATGGCGTATATCCAGATCGCCTTTAAGAAGAACAACATCGTGATGAATATCTGGCAAGTGCCCTGGGCCAACAACCATGGGTTTGAGAATTTCATCAAGGCGTTTTCCAACCGGGATTTCCGGTTCGCGCTCCGCAACACCATTGGGCTGAACCTGCTGGACCTGTTGATCGGCTTCCCCGCGCCCATCCTGCTGGCGCTGCTGCTCAACGAACTGCCGTTCAGGCGCTTCAAGCGCTTTACGCAGACCATCGCCTATATGCCGCACTTCCTCTCCTGGATCATCATCTCCGGCTTGGCCCTGCAGTTGTTCGCGCCGACCAGCGGTCTGGTCAATATTCTCATCCGGCGCATGGGCGGCACCGCCGTTCCGTTTTTGGACGATCCGGGCCACTGGGTTTGGACGTACATCCTGCTGGGTGTGTGGCAGTCCGTAGGCTGGAACACGATTATTTACCTGGCGGCGCTGACGAACATCAGCCCTGAGCTGTACGAGGCCGCCTCTGTAGACGGCGCGGGCCGCGTCCGCAAGATTTGGCACATCACGCTGCCGGGCCTCCGCCCAACGATTGTGACGCTGCTCATCATGAGCTTGGGGCGTATTTTGGGCAGTGAATTTGACCGGCCCTATGCGATGGCCAATAAGCTGGTTACCAGCGTCTCCAACGTTCTTTCGATTTTTGTGTACAACAACGGCATCAAAAGCTCTCAGTTTTCTTTGACGGCGGCGGTCGGCCTGTTTCAGTCGGCTGTTTGCGTCATGTTCCTCCTGGCCGCGAACTCCTTGGCCAAGAAATTTGGCGAGCGAGGCATTTGGTAATTTTTCTGGAAAGAGGGGCGTGCGCCATGATCAAATCCAAGACGGCAAAACTCGGCGATTGGGTCGTCGTGTTTCTCTGCGTGCTGCTCATCCTGATCTGCCTCTTGCCGCTGCTCAATATCGTGGCCCGGTCGCTCAGCACGGCGACGGCGCTGGTGCGAAACGAGGTGCTCCTCTGGCCGGTGGGCTGGAACCTGGACGCGTATCAAACGGTGTTGAAGGACGCGCGCTACGTCTGGTCGCTGGAATGGACCGCGATCCTGACCGTCATCTGCACAATCTGGTCTATGTTCATGACGATTCTTTGCGCCTATCCCCTCACCTACGACCACCTCAAGGGCCGCCGTTTCTTCAACACCCTGATCATTTTAACGATGTATTTCAGCGCCGGCCTTATCCCAAACTACCTTTTGCTCAAGGATTTAAGCCTCTTGAACAACCCGCTGGTGCTCATCATCCCAAACTGCCTGAGCGTGTTCAACATGATCATCATGCGCAGCTTCTTTTATGGCATCCCCGAGAGCCTGCGCGAATCGGCCGAGCTGGACGGCGCGGGGCCGGTCCGCGTGCTCGTGAGCATCTATCTGCCGCTGTCCACATCCGTGCTGGCTACCCTTGCGCTTTTCTACGCCGTGGGGCGCTGGAACGGCTTTTCGGATGCGCTGATGTTCCTCAACAGGCGCGAGTATTACCCGATCCAGCGGCTGCTCTATGATATCCTTCACAGCAGCAACTCCTTTGAGGTGTCGACGCAGGAGGGATTCACGACCCCGGGTCTGGCGGAAACGCTGCGCATGGCCACCGTCGCCTTCGCGACCGTGCCGGTTCTGCTCATTTATCCCTGGCTGCAAAAGTATTTCATCACGGGCGTGACCATCGGCGCGGAAAAAGGCTGATCCAGGCTTCTGCACGCCGCCTTGCGGCGTGTTTAAGAAATTATACCAGAAATACAAGGAGGTTCATCATGAAAAAAGTTCTCGCTATTGTGCTCACGTGTCTCCTGCTGATGCCGCTGATCGCGGCCACCGGCGCGGCGGCGGGCAGCGACGAAATCGTGGACGGGCGTTTCGTTGAGACCAAGAAAATCACCGTCGAGGTGTATGACCGCGGCTTGGACGGCGGTAAGACCACCCCGGAGAATAACTTTTATACCGACTATATCAAAGAAGGCATGCTGCGCGACCATAACGTGGAGGTAACCTTCATCCCCGTTGATCGTTGGAACGAGACAGAGGCGATCAACAACCTGCTGGCCGCGGGAGACGCGCCGGACGTCTGCGTGACGTACAGCTATCCCACCATCCAGACCTATGCGAACATGGGCGGTGTGCTGGATATGGCCCCATATCTGGAGGAGTACAAGGATCTGCTGCCCAACCTGTGGGGTTTCCTGGGCGAGTTTAACCTCTATTATGACAGGGATCCGGAGAGCGGCACCGTGTGGGCCATTGAGGCCAAGTTGGTAAACAACGCGCGTACCAATACCTTTGTCCGTGAGGATTGGCTGGCGAAACTGGGCCTGGCTGAGCCGACCACGCTGGAGGAGTTTGAGGCGATGCTCTACGCGTTCAAGGACAACGCCGAGCTGTTGCTGGGCGAGGACGCGGACAAGATGATCCCCCTTGCCATCAGCTATGACGTGGGCTGGCGCATTGATCACTTGGTGGCGGCGTTTGTGCCCGACGATTTGAGTGACAAGGATGCGTATGTGCAGGGCTTCGACGACCGGCACTTGTTGTATCCGGGCTATAAAGAGGCCATCCGCAAGGTGAACGAATGGTATAACGCGGGGTTGGTCTGGCAGGATTTCGCGCTGTATGGAGCGGGCGATACCACCGAGATCAATCTGGAAAAGAGCGGGTTTGTCGGCGCCTTCATGCACAACTGGGATCTCCCGTACCGTGACGGCCCGGACGGCATCCATGGCGGCATGAAGACCGTTGTGGGCGAAGATGCCGCCTTCATCGCGGTTGAGTCGTTCCCAAACGACGCGGGTGCCTACCGCAAGTTCCTCTCCAACCCGATCGACCGCAAGGTGTTCTTCCCGGCGACAAACAAAGAGCCTCTGGCCTCCATGCTGTATCTGGATTGGATCACCGACATTGAGCACAAGACCTTCCTGCAGATTGGCGAGGAGGGCGTGACGCACGAGGTACTGGCGGATGGCGCGATCTCGATCATTGCCGCCACGAATGAAAAGATCATCAACTCGCAGTACAACATCGACTATACAATCACCTCCAATGGCTTGGATCTTGGCGATGTGGGGCTTCGGATGCGTTCCCTGGGCCTTGGGTATGGCGGCGTAGACGCCAGTTATATTCTCAACGCGTTTAACGCCTCTATCCACGAAGGGCGCGTGTTCGAGCATTTCAGCTGCGGCAAGATTGAGTCCGAAGAGGGCGTGGACGAGATGCTCAAGCAAAAGCGCGACGCGTTCCTGGCGCAGGCCATCGTCGCCAAGACAGAGGATTTTGATAAGGTCTTTGACGAGGGCATGGCGGACTACCTGACCTCCGGCGGGCAGGCTATCATCGACGAGCGCGCGGCCGCGTACGCGAAGTATTACGGCGAGTAAACCGGGTTATTGGGGAATACACAGCCAGGGGGACTCCGTCCCCCTTCGCTGTGTCTATTGATGAAGACGGAGAAAAAGCATGAAGTACGATACTCGACTGTGCTGGCTGCCATTCTTGGGCGATACGGTAAAGGCGGGGTTCACTACGTGCCGCGAGATGGCCGAGGCTGAGCTGGCGATTGGTTTGCGGAACCTGGGATATGAACCGCCTGTATGCGTTCTGGAAACGCCGGGCGAGGACGAGGGCTACGAAATACAGGAAACGCCGGGCGGGCTTACCATTCGTGGCGGCACACGCGGGGTTTTGTATGGCGCGTACAGCCTTATGATGCGGCTGGCCGCGGGGCAAAGCCCCTTGACGGCTTGGACGGCGCCCTGCCGCAGCCTGCGCATGCTCAACCATTGGGACAACATGAGCGGCGCCGTGGAGCGCGGATACGCGGGACGCTCCCTTTTTTTTGATAACGGAAAATTTGCCTATGACAGCCGGCGGCTTTTGCGCTATGGCCGCATTTTGGCGTCGGTTGGCATCAACACGGTTTGCATCAACAACGTCAATGTGGAAACCCCGGCCGACCAGTTGATTACGGATGAGCTGCTGCCTGAGGTGCGAAAGGTCGCGGACCTGCTGCGCCCCTTTGGCATCCGGCTGCTCATTGCCATTGATTTCGCGCTGCCCATGACCTGCGGCCTTACGACCGCGGACCCGCTGGATGGCAGCGTCCGGGGCTGGTGGGAAAAGCAGGTGGCGCGCGTGTACGCGGCCATACCCGATCTGTGCGGGTTTCTTGTCAAGGCGGACAGCGAGTTTCGGCCTGGGCCGGGCCTCTATTGCCGCAACCACGCGGAGGGCGCGCGGCCCATCGCGCGCGCGCTTGCGGCCTTTGGCGGCACGCTGGTGTGGCGCTGCTTCGTGTACAACTGCCAGCAGGATTGGCGCGACAGGCAAACGGACAGGCCCAAGGCCGCCTATGAAACGTACGCGCCGCTGGAGGGCCTCTTTGACGAGAACGTGATCCTGCAGGTGAAGTATGGCCCATATGATTTTCAGGTTCGGGAGCCTATTTCTCCGCTCCTGTATGCCATGCCAGCCACAAAAAAGGCGCTGGAGGTGCAGCTGACGCAGGAGTATACGGGGCATCAGATTGATCTGTACTACATGCTGCCCCAGTGGCAGGAGATATTGTCTGATCTGAAGGGCGCGGAGCCCCGGTACATCAGCGCGGTATCCAACCTGGGCAATGACGCGAATTGGACCGGCCATGACCTCGCGCAGGCAAACCTCTTCGCCTATGGCCTATTCGCGTGGTATGCCGTTGTGGACACGGCGGCCGTCACCCGCTGGTGGATCGCGCTCACCTTTGGAGAGGATCCGCGGGTGGAAGACGTGCTCTTGGATATGCTTCTTGCCTCGCGCGAACTCTATGAAAGCTACACCGCGCCGCTGGGGCTTGGCTGGATGGTAAACCCCAACGGCCACTATGGGCCCAGCCCCGAGGGGTATGAGTATTCCGCCTGGGGCACGTATCTGCGCGCCGACCGGCAGGGCATTGGCGTGGACCGCTCGCCAAGCGGCACGGGGTTTGTGCTCCAATACCCGCCCGATAAGGCGGCGCTGTATGGCGATGTGAAAACCTGCCCGGAGGAATTGATTCTATTCTTTCACAGGCTTTCCTATACCCACACGCTTCCAAGCGGGAAGACGCTGGCGCAGCATGTGTATGATACGCACTTTGAGGGCGCGAGGCGGGCGGAAGCCATGGCCGAAAGGTGGAACGCGCTGGAGGGCCGGGTGCCGGCCGAAGCGTTCGACAACGTGCGGGCGCGCTTTATCCTCCAGGCGCGAAACGCGCGGGAATGGCGCGATGTGGTCAACGCGTATTTCTACCGGTATAGCGGCGTCGCGGATGAGAAGGGACGGGTGCTTTATTAAGGGAATAGCGCTGTCCTGGCCATAGCGGACCATAGATAGAAAGAAGGCCGGCGGGGGCCCTTTGGGGTTATGGCGTAAAACGCCGGTCTATTTTGGCGCAGACGAAACCAAGCCCGGCCGCCTTGTCCGTATAGTCGCGGTTGCGGTGCATCAGCGTAAACTTGCCGCGGAGCGCGGGCTCGACAAGCTCGCACAGCGTGGCGAGCGGTAAATGCACGGCCCCTTTGGGCGCGCCGCTGGGAAAATCGCTTACGTCTTGGTAGGCGTGGGCGATGGTTTCCTGCCGCAGGCCATCGAGAATATCGGCGGGCAGTTCGCGCGTGTCGCCGCTGTAGTAGATGGTTTCTTTTTCGTCGCTGATTGTGTACGCGTACGCCGGAATGGCGGGCACGTGCGCTGTTTGGCGTGCCGCGGCCCGTATGCCGCGCCCGTCAAGCGCCGGGACAAGACGGTATTGGTCCGCGCTCGCGCCCATGAGCGACAGAAGCCTGGCCGCGCCCGCGTCTGGGTGCACAACGGTGAGCGTGCGCCGCAGGCGCTCCGCCGCGTACAGGATCAGCGTGCCAAGCGAGCCGCAGTGGTCCGCGTGCGTATGCGTGAGCAGCACCGTAAGCGCGCCGGGGAAGTCAGAGAGCAGGCTTGTTTTGAAAAGCTTCGCAAACAGGGTCTCCCCGCAATCAATGAGATACAGATCCTGCCCGTGCGTGAAAAACGCGCCGTTGTTGCCCAAAGCCGGGTTAAACGCGGAACCTGTCCCCGTAAAAAATAGCCGCATGGGCGCACCTCCGATCATCATTCTACAGATTTATGCCTGGGTACAGCACGGTAGGGCTTACGCTTTCAAACCGCATGGTTTCAAACAGGAACATGGCCGGCAGGTTGCGCCGCCATACCTCGGCGTTGAGGCTGCGGATGCCGTTTTGTTTCAGGAGTTCCCCCGCGTACGCGACGAGCGAGGCGGCCACGCCCCGCCGGCGGAACTCGGGGCGCGTGTACAGCATTTCCACGCGCCCTTCCGCGCCGTACGCGCTGAGGATCATTTCCCCCAGCAGCAGCCCCTCCTGCCAGACGCCGAAGACCAGAAACAGCTGTTCCTGCTGCAGGCGCATCAGCCAGTCCGGCGAGCGGGCCGTGACGGAATACGCGTTGACACGGCGCAGCAGGCTGCCTGTATCCTCATCGTTTTCCAGAACCACCGGCGCGATGGCGCACCCCACGGGGGGATTGGGCAGCCTGTCCGAATCGGACAGGATTCGCCGCATGCGGACAATGGCGTCGTCGTTTTGAAAGCCGTAGGCCTGAAAGCTGCGCAGCAGTTCCGTGTCATAGGGCTTGCAGGGCGTATAAATGCGCGCGGCCAAACTCGGGCGCTTCTGGCGAAGCTCAATGGAGCGCGCGAGCACCGCGCCCATGAGCAGGTCAAACGCGCGGTCCGTCTCGGCGCTGATGCTGATATAGTAGTTTAAGGGCCGGTCAGGCAGGACGGTATGGTTGATGTATTCCACCACCGCCGCGCTTCCACACTTCATGCCTGTTTCATCAACGGCATGAAACGCGTTCTCATAGGGAACGCCTGGCAGCGCGGTGGGGGCATATTGAATCCGTGGCAAACTGGCACACTTCCTAACGGGGAGATGTTGTGGTTTTCTTATTGTATAGGATTTGAGGGGTTCTGTCTAGGGGGTGGAAAGGGGGCGGGGGAGGGGATCATGAGCCGCCGTTTTCGGCTTGGG